>Ga0102591_1000067_pt1 | contig 272198 bp, 240 predicted proteins | sample AraplaCol_mCL_r2_2_FD_76860 | JGI IMG/M metagenome (GOLD analysis project Ga0102591, IMG submission 76860) | Arabidopsis root microbial communities from North Carolina, USA - plate scrape MF_Col_mCL_r2 (SPADES assembly) (version 2) | ecosystem: Host-associated > Plants > Roots > Endosphere... | reverse complement strand
GGATCATCCGGACCACCTCCAGCTTGAAGGCGGCGTCAAATTTGCGGCGTTGCTTTGTCATGTCGTCTTTCCTCGTCGATCGTGATTTTCCACCTATCGACCTGTCTGAGGAAATTGGACCACTACACTCCCCTCTCCCGCGAGCGGGAGAGGGGCGGGGGAGAGGGCAACCGCCTGAAACACCGCACGTCGCGCGCTTACTTCCCGCGCCGTCCCCGTGCGATATCGAGGTCCTTGCAGATTTCCGCCGCGCCCTGGGCCACGCGAGGCCCGGCGCGGTTCACCAGGTCGCCGTCGATCACGAACAGGTTGTTGCGTGCCACGGCCGTGACCTGCTTCCACTTTTCCCATAGCGAGAAATCCGCCAGCGGCTTGTCTGGCCGCGTGGCGCCCATGCCAGCCGTCAGCATGACCTCGGGGTTGCCGGCCACCACCGCCTCGACAGACACGGTGGGTACCAGCGGGCTTTCCTTCGCAAACAGGTTGCGGCCGCCGCACAGCGACAGCAGGTCGCTGATCAGGTGCTGGCCGTTCAGCGTCATCAGGGGCTGTTGCCAGACCTGGTAGAACACGGTCACCGGTGGGCGGTTCGCGTAGGTCTTGCGCAGCGTTTCCACCTGCTGGCGGAAATCGGCCGCGGCACGGTTGGCCACGGTCTCGGTGCCCATCAGCGTGCCGAGCTTTTCCAGGTTTTCCGGAATCGTTTCGAGCTTGCGTGGCTCGCTGTAGAACAGCGGCATGCCTAGCGCGCGCAGCCGGTCGGTCTGCTTCTGCGCGTTGCCGTGGCGCCAGACCACGATCAGGTCGGGCTTGAGCGCGGCAATGCGTTCCAGGTCCAGCGCCTTGTTGTCGCCCACGCGCGGAATGTCGCGCGCCTGGGCCGGGTAGTCGCTGTAGCTCACGGTGCCGACGATGCGGTCGCCGCCGCCGGCCGCGTAGATCATCTCGGTCACATGCGGGGCCAGCGAGACGATGCGCCGTGCGGGCTGGTTCAGCGTGACGGTCTGGCCCGCGTCGTCTACCGCGCTGACGGCGGCGTGGACACTGGGGCTGGCGAGCAGCGCCAGGGCGATCGGGAAAATGGCCTTCATCGGGGTCAGGAGAGGATGTGGTGCAGGGCGAGGTCGAGTCGATGCCAGGCGGCGTCGGTGTCGGGCGGCAGGCCCAGGCGCAGGCCGGCCGGGCAGCCGCCGGCGGGTTCGAACAGGCGCGTCCAGATGCCTTGTTGGGCCAGCGCTTCGTGCAGCGCCGGTGCGCGGGCGTCTGGAACCCAGCTGAACAATGCCTGTGAAGCGGGCTGCAAGCCGTGATCGCGCAGCAGCATGGCCAGGCGTTGGCCCTGGACGGCGAGTGCGGCGCGCGTGGCGGCCTGCCAGGCTGTATCGGTCAGTGCCAGCCGAGCCACGGCGCGCGCGGGGCCCGAAACCGTCCAGTGGCCGAGCCGCAGCGACAGCGCGTGGAGCAGGGCCGGTGCCGCCAGCACGAAGCCGCAGCGGATGCCGGCCAGCCCATAGAACTTGCCGATCGAACGCAGCACCACGAGCCCGTCCGTGCCCGTGTGCGGGGCCAGCGAGGCGGCGGCAGTGCTGTCGAGGAACGCTTCGTCGACGATCAACGTGGCCAGCTTTGCATGCCACCGCAGCAAGGTCTGTGCTGGCAGCAGCCGCGCGGTGGGGTTGTTCGGGTTGACCACAACAAGGTGATCGAGCCCATGGGGCAGGTCGTCGCGCGCGAAATCGGCTTCGGCCAGCGGCACGACCGTGTGCCCGGCCTGTGCGAAGGCCGGCGCGTATTCGCTGTAGCCCAGCGCGGCGATGCCGACGCGCCCGGGCCGCAGCAGCGCAGGCAAGGTGCGGATCGCGGCCTGCGAGCCGGCCACCGGCAGCGCATGCGGCGCGCCATAGGCGTGTGCGGCGATCTCGGCCAGGCCGTCGTCGTCCTGCGGCAGGCGCTGCCAGGCATCCGTCGGCAACGCCGGTACCGGATAGCCATGCGGATTGATGCCGGTGGACAGGTCGAGCCATTGGTCCAGCGGACGCTGGTAGCGCTTCACGGCGGCCAGCAGATTGCCGCCGTGGCGGATCGGGGCGGCGTGGTTCATCGCTGCGTCACCAGTGCCAGCACCGGCACGCTCAGCATCGCCACGCCCAGCCACAGCCACAGCGTGCGTTGCACGAGCCGCAGGCAGGCCTGAACATGCGCGGCGCCGGGTGTCGCGCCGGTGCCCAGCGGCGGGCGTTCTTCCCACTCGCCGTGATAGCGCGCGCCGCCACCGAGCGCCACGCCCACGGCGCCCGCGCCGGCGGCCATCACGGGCCCGGCATTGGGGCTCGACCACGCCGGCGCCTGCGTACGCCAGCAGCGCAGCGCTTGCGCGGTGGCGCCAAGCAGCGCGTAGGAGAGCGCCGTCAGCCGTGCCGGCACAAGGTTCAGCAGATCGTCGATGCGTGCCGCGCCCCAGCCGAACATGGCCCAGCGCGGCGTGCGGTAGCCCCACATCGCGTCGAGCGTGTTGGCCAGCCGGAACACGATCACGGCCGGCGCGCCACCCACCAGGAACCAGAACAGCGCGCCGAAGATCGCGTCGTTGCCGTTCTCCAGTGCCGATTCGCAGGCGGCGCGCGCCAGCGCTTCGGCATCGGCATCGGCGGTATCGCGCGACACGATGCGCGCCGTCAGCAGGCGCGCGGCCGGCAGGTCGTGGCGCGTCAGCGCTTCGGCGATCGGCGCGATATGTTGTGCGAGGCTGCACGCGCCCAGGGCGAAGTACAGCGCCACCGCCTGCAGCGCCCATCCGAGCGCGGGATGCAGCGCCGTGGCGGCTGCCACGAGCCACCACGCGAGCGCGGCCGGGCCCAGCACCACCAGCGCCCACGCCAGCAGGCCGTCCAGGCGTTGGCGCAGGGCGCCACGGCCGGGCCGGTTCAGTGCGTTGGCCACGGCGGCCGCCATCCGTCCGAAGCCGACCAGCGGATGCCAGCGGCGCGGCTCGCCGAGCCAGCGGTCCAGCAGCACGCCGGCAAGCGCGGCCGCCACGCAGGCGGGCCAGGACAGCATGATCATCGTGCGGAGGGGTGTCGGGGAGCGGGGGAGGGGTCCTTGATCGCCACCGGAATGCCGGCCACCAGCAGGCGTACGCGGTCGGCGGCGGCGGCCAGCTTCTGGTTCAGGCGCCCCAGTTCGTCCACGTAGAAGCGCGTGATGGCGCCCATCGGCACCACCCCGAAGCCGATTTCGTTCGATACCAGGATCACGTGGCCCGGCAGCATCGGCAGCGCCGTCATCAACGCGTCGATTTCCTCGGTGAAGGCGGGCGGCGGCGTGATTACGCCGTGCTCGGGATACGCGCGGTTCTCGCCGAAGATCAGGTTGTTGAGCCACAGCGTCACGCAATCCACGAGGATGCAGCCGTCGTGGCGCGCATGGGCGTACAGCGCGTCGGCCAGGTGCACCGGCTCTTCCACCAGCGTCCAGTCGGCCGGGCGGCGGGCCCGATGCAGGGCGATGCGCACCTCCATCTCCTCGTCGGCCGGCTCGGCGTCGTGCCGGGCCGTGGCGATGTAGGTCACCGGGCCACGCGTCAGCGCGGCGTGGTCGGTGGCCAGTTGCTCGGCGAAGTGGCTCTTGCCCGAGCGCGCGCCGCCCAGCACCAGCGTCAGCTCGCGCGGCGCGGCGGTGCCACCCTGCGGTGACGTGGCGGCGCTGGCTTCCGGCGCGACGTCCGTAGCCGCGCCTGCCGCAGCGGGCTCGGGAGTCGTTGCCGAGATATTGAGCGCCTGAGGCGGGGCGTGGGTCTTCATCGGGCGTATTGTAGCCGTCGCATCCCGCCACCGCATGCACGGATCTTGCAGATCGGGGCGCGCCGGACGTTCCCGGCGGGCCGGTCGGGCTGCGATAATCGCGCGATGCGAAATGATCCCGACGCCAAGCCCTTCCCGTTTGCCCGGCGTGCCCTGCGCGGCACCCTGATGGTCCAGGGCACCACCTCCGACGCCGGCAAGAGCACCGTGGTGGCCGGCCTGTGCCGCCTGCTGGCGCGCGCCGGCCTGCCCGTGGCGCCGTTCAAGCCGCAGAACATGGCGCTGAACAGCGCCGTGACCGTCGACGGCGGCGAGATCGGCCGGGCCCAGGCGCTGCAGGCCCAGGCCGCGGGGCTGGCGCCGCACACCGACATGAACCCTGTGCTGCTCAAACCCAGCAGCGACATTGGCGCCCAGGTCATCATCCACGGCCAGGCGCGCATGGACCTCGATGCGCGCGCCTACCATGCATACAAGCCGCAGGCGATGGCCGCCGTGCTGGAAAGCCATGCACGTCTGAAACAGGCGTACGACGTGGTGCTGGTGGAAGGCGCCGGCAGCCCGGCCGAAGTCAACCTGCGCGACCGCGACATCGCCAACATGGGCTTTGCCGAACGCGTGGACTGCCCGGTGGTGCTGGTGGCCGACATCGACCGCGGTGGCGTATTCGCGCATCTGGTGGGCACGCTCGACTGCCTGGCTGACAGCGAGCGCAACCGCATCAAGGGTTTCATCATCAACCGCTTTCGGGGCGATATCGCGCTGCTGGAGCCGGGCCTGGACTGGCTGACCGAGCGCACTGGCAAGCCGGTGTTCGGCGTGCTGCCGTACCTGCACGGCTTGCATCTCGATGCCGAGGATGCGATTGCCAGCGCGCAGGTGCGCCGGCGCGACGGCGCGGTGCTGCGCGTGATTGTGCCGGTGCTGCCGCGGATTTCGAACCATACCGATTTCGATGCGCTGCGCGCGCATCCGGACGTCGACCTGCAGTTCATCGGGCCGGGCATGCCGGTGCCGCCGGCCGACCTGGTGATCCTGCCCGGCAGCAAGAGCGTGCGCGCCGACCTGGCCTTCCTGCGCGCCAACGGCTGGGAGCCAGCGCTGCTGCGCCACTTGCGCTACGGCGGCAAGGTGATCGGGATCTGCGGCGGCATGCAGATGCTGGGCCGCCGGATTCATGACCCGGATGGCCGGGAAGGGCCGGCCGGCAGCAGCGACGGGCTGGGCCTGCTCGAGGTCGAGACCACGCTGGCGCCGCAGAAGCAGCTGCGCCGCGTGTCGGGCCGGCTCGACGGCTCGGCGGCGGCGGTGGAGGGCTACGAGATCCACCTTGGCGTGACGGAAGGGGCCGCGCTCGCGCGTCCGGCCCTGTGGCTCGATGAGGCGGGGCCCGGCGAGGTGCCGGCCCTGAGGTTCGATGAGGCCGGGCCCGGCGCGGCGCCGGCCCTGAGGTTCGATGAGGCCGGGCGCGGCGAGGCGCCGGCCCGGCGTGCGGACGGCGCGGTATCGGCCGATGGCCAGGTGCTCGCCACCTATGTGCACGGGCTGTTCGACCACCCGGAAGCCTGCGGCGCGCTGTTGCGCTGGGCCGGGCTGGCCCAGGCCGAAGGTGTCGATCTCGACGCCCTGCGCGAGGCCTCGATCGACCGGCTGGCCGACAGCATGGCGGCACACCTCGATCTCCGGGCGATGTTCGCGCCGCTGGAGACCGGCGCTGCCGCGCCCACGGCCCCTACGGACCGGGCGCGAGCCGGCTGACCAGCGCGTCCACGTCGTCCCAGGTGACGCGGCGCACGGCCACCATGAGGTCGGTGCCCGGGAACGGATCGTTGAAGCTGTCCGATTCCACGCCGCCCAGGCGCCGGTAGAAATCGCGCGCCTGGTGGTTGCCATCGAGTACGTAGAGGAACAATGGCTTGCCCGGCCACTGGCTGGCCACGCGCGCGGCGCAGTGGGCCATCAGCGTCTTGCCATAGCCATGGCCTTGGAACGCCTGCACTACGTGCAGGTTGTCCAGGTAGATGCCGTAGCCGGGCTCGGCCAGCGGCATCAGGCACGAGAAACCGGCCGGCGCGCCATTCACGCGCAGCAGGGTGGCCTCCAGCGGCGCCTCGGCGCCGTCGTGCATGCGGGCGCGCCAGGTGGCCAGCCGTTCGGCCGGGGCGTGCGTCTCCAGGTACGGGGCGGGAATCAGGCCGGCGTAGGCATGGCGCCAGCTGTCGGCGTGCAGGGTGGCAAGCAGGTCGGCGTCGGCCGGTGTGGCGGGAAGCAGTTCGATCAGGGGCATGGCGGGGCGGCACCCGGGGCAGGTGGATAGCGGGCGCGACTACGATCTTAACGTCGCACTGCTAGAATCGCGAATCCTTCGCATTTACATTGGCGCGTTGCCGCACAGATGCGCCCTCCGGAGCACGCCCCGCGTGCCCCACGCACCGCTTCCTATAACAAGACTCCATGGTTTCCGGTCGACTCCGTACCGTTCTGGTCAAGCTCCACCTCTACGTTGGCCTGGTCTTCGGCCTGCTGTTCATCTTGTTGGGTTTGACCGGCACGGTCATTTCCTGGCGCGACGAAATCGATGAGTGGCTGAATCCCGACCTGCTGCAAGGCGCCTCGGCCACGCGGCTGCCGGTGGGGGCCGCCACCGTCGAGGCGCTCACCGCCCGGCTGATGGCCGATCCGCGCTACGGCAAGCCCAACCTGCTGATGCTGCCGATCGAGGAGCACGACGTGTTCATCGCCTACTACCCCATCCAGGGTGCACAGGCGTCGCCGGGCCGTTCGCGCCAGGTGATGATCGACCCGGTAACGCTGGCCGTGAAGGGCGAGCGCCTGTTCGGCGTGCCCGGGTTGTCGCGCCAGCAGATCATGCCGACGCTGTTCCACCTGCACCGCTACCTGCTCTCCGGCGACACGGGCAAGACCATCACCGGCGTGGCCGGTATGGTGCTGTTCTTCACGGTGCTGATTGGCGTGGTGCTGTGGTGGCCGAAGCTGAAGTGGCGCGCGGTGAAGCAGTCGGTGCGCATCGCGTACGGCGGCTCATGGTCGCGCCTGATCTACACGTTCCACCGCGCGGGCGGGATTTTCGTGGCGCCGGTGCTGGCCACCATCGCGTTCTCGGGCTGGTATCTGAACCTGCCCAAGTGGGTGACGCCGATCATCGGCAGCGTGATGACGGTGAGCCCGCAGGTCAAGCACCAGTCCGATCCGCCGCCGGCCGGCGCGCACGCCATGACGCCGGCGCAGGCCATGACGGCGGCCCAGCGCCAGTTTCCCGGCGCGCAGGTCACGCGTATCAGCCTGCCGCGCAAGCCGGGCGATGCGTACGAGATCCGGCTGCGCCAGGAGGGCGAGGTGCGGGCCGACAGCGGCGCCACGCGGCTCTGGCTCGACGCCTATACGGGCCGCACGCTGGGCGCGCGTGATCCGCGTGACGCGGCGTCGGGCGATACCTTCATCAACTGGCTGTTCCCGCTGCATACCGGCGAGGCGTTCGGCACGTACGGCCGCGTGTTCATCACGGCGTTCGGCGTGATGCCGCTGGCGTTCGCGGTGACCGGGGTGCTGATCTGGTGGAAGCGCCGCAGCGGACATCGGCGGCACCTGGAGCGCGAGAAGACGCGGCTGAAGCGGGCTTGAGGTGGGCTTGAGGCGGGTCAGGCGGACCAAGGCGGGGTTCCCCTGTCCCGTACGGCGGGCCAGGGGGCGGTGCAGCGCAGGAAACCCTCAGATTTCCAGGTTGTCGATCAACCGCGTATTGCCGAGCTTGGCCGCGGTAAGCACCACCAGCGGCTCGCCGGCGGCGAATTCCTCGCGCGTCGGGGCCTGGAGGTTGTGGCGCTTGCGGATGGACACATAGTCGGGCTTCCAGCCGCGCGCCTGCAGGCGTGCAATGGCATCGGCCTCCACGGCCAGCAGGTCTGCGTTGCCGTTGCCCAGCACGGTGTCGCGCACCTCGTGCAGCGTCTTGTAGAGGATCGGCGCCTCGGCGCGCTCGGCCTCGCCCAGGTAGCGGTTGCGCGACGACAGCGCCAGGCCGTCTTCCGCGCGGATCGTCTCGGCCGGGATGATGTCCACCGGCAGCGCAAACTGCTGGGCCATGCGGCGCACGATCATCAGCTGCTGGTAGTCCTTCTTGCCAAACACGGCCACGCGCGGCTGCACGCAGCAGAACAGCTTCATCACCACCGTGCACACGCCCTTGAAAAAGCCGGGGCGGAACTCGCCTTCGAGGATGTCGCCCAGGTCGTGCGGCGGGTCCACGCGGTATTCCTGCGGCTCGGGGTACATGTCCGACTCGGTCGGCGCAAACAGCACGTAGACGCCTTCGCTCTGCAGCTTCTCGATGTCATCCTGCAGCGTGCGCGGGTACTTGTCGAAATCCTCATTCGGCCCGAACTGCAGGCGGTTCACGAAGATGGACGCCACCACGGGGTCGCCATGCTGGCGCGCCAGCCGCATCAGCGACAGGTGGCCTTCGTGCAGGTTGCCCATGGTGGGGACGAACGCCACGCGGTTCTGGCCGCGCAACTGATCCCGCAACGCCTGGATGGATGAGATGACTTTCATGAATGTGGTGTGCCGTCGTGGTTGGAGCGTGCCGCTGCGTGGCAGCTGGCGTGCCGGCTCTCTGGGAACACATTGGCCGGCTGTCGGCGGATTGTAGAGCATCCGCGCCGGTTCAGGCCCGGCGCCGGGATTGAATTGTTCCGCGGGGTGGAAGGATCAGGCTGGCGTGTACGCCAATCGCACATAAATCGGTGCGAACGGCTCTGCCTGGGTGATCTCGACCAGCGCTTCGCGCGACAGCTCGAGCATGGCGACGAAGTTCACCACCACCACCGGCACACCCTTGCCGGAGCGGATGGCGTCCTCGAACAGCTCGCTGAACTCCATGAACCGGGCGTGTTGCAGGCGGCGCAGGATCTGGGTCATGTGCTCGCGCACCGAGAGTTCCTCGCGCGAGATCTTGTGGTGCTGGTTCAGCTTGGCGCGCCGGAGCACGTCGGCCCAGGCGGACTGCAGGTCGATCGTTTCCACATCGGGGAAACGCGGCGCCAGGCTTTGCTCGATGAAGACCTGCGAGCGCAGGAAGTCGCGGCCCAGCTGCGGCACGGTGTCCAGGCGCTGGGCGGCCAGCTTCATCTGCTCGTATTCGAGCAGGCGGCGCACCAATTCCGCGCGCGGATCCTCGGCTTCTTCGTCGCTGTCAGATTTCTTGACCGGCAACAGCATGCGCGACTTGATCTCGATCAGCATCGCGGCCATCAGCAGGTACTCGGCCGCGAGTTCGAGGTTGGTCTTGCGGATCTGGTCGACGTACAGGAGATACTGCCGCGTCACCTGGGCCATCGGAATGTCCAGGACGTTGAAGTTCTGCTTGCGGATCAGGTACAGCAGCAGGTCCAGCGGGCCTTCGAACGCTTCCAGAAACACTTCCAGCGCGTCGGGCGGGATGTACAGGTCCTGGGGCAGCTTGAACAGCGGCTCGCCGTACAGGCGAGCGAACGCCATGCCATCGACCATTTCGGCCGGGTTGGCGCCGCCGCTGGACGGCACGCTGGGCAGCTCGACGGGCAGCTTCAGCTTTTCCTGGGTGCCTGGGTCCAGCGGATCGCTCGGATGCATCGGATGGGAGACGGGAAGGCCGGGTGGGCGCTTCAGTTGTCCGACGAGTAGACGTACGGCTTCTGGGCCACGCGCGAGGCGTTGGCGCGGGCGCGCTCTTCCAGATCGATCGGGGCCTTGTCCCACAGCAGGCCGCGGCCTTCACGCTGCTCCGATTCGAGCGACGGGCGCTCCTGCTTGAGCGTCTTCAGGAACTGGGTGATATCCGATTCGTACATGGCCATGGTGAAACCTGTGCCCTTTGGGCGGCGTTGGGGATGACGGGGCACGATTTTACCGTATCGGCGCCGCGCACTGCCGCTGCCCGGACCGAAAACGTCAAATTTGCTGGCGGGATGGCGTCGGGCCGCCGGCGGTGTGGTCAAATAGCGACTTGTTTCGGGACCCCCAAGTACGGATGACGATTGCTCTGGGCCGCCCGGCCCGACCGACCGCCCCAATACCGGCGCAGGGCACCCGCAGCGGGGCCCGCCGGCGCGCGCGTGCGGCCGCCGCGCTGGTCTGGCTGGCCGTGCTGCTGGCCTTCTGCAGGCCGGTGCTGGCCGCCAAGACCTACTACAAGGTGGAGATCGACGCGCCCAAGACGCTCAAGGACATCCTCGAGGAACACCTTGACCTGGCGCGCTACAACACGCGCTCCGACATTTCCGACGACCAGTTCCAGTACATGGTGGAAACCGTGGGCGACCAGGTGCGCCAGTTCGCGTCCACCGAGGGCTGGTTCGACCCCGTGACCACGGCGAAGGTGGAAGGCGAGGGCGACAAGCGCGTGGTGCATATCACCGTGGACCCGGGCGCCCGCACCATGATCCGGCGCGTGGACCTGGGCGTAAGTGGCCCGGCGGCCACGCTGTCGCCCGAGCAGGTGGCGGAGATGCGCAAGAAATGGGGCCTGCCCGTGGGCGATCCGTTCCGCCAGGCGGACTGGGACAAGGCCAAGGAAGATGCGCTGATGCAGCTGCAGAGCACCAGCTACTACGGCGCCAGGCTGGCGTCGTCGCAGGCGCGGATCGAGCCCGACGAGCAGGCGGCCGACCTCTCCGCCAAATACGACAGCGGGCCGGCGTACATCCTGGGGCCGGTATCGATCGAAGGCACACGCCGCTATCCCGAGCAGATCGTGCGCAACGTGAACCCGCTGCGCGAAGGCGAGCCCTACCGGGTGGAGCGCCTGCTGGAGTTCCAGCGCGCGATCCAGAACCAGCCGTATTTCTCGAATGTGCAGGTCGACCTGGAGGAGCCGCCGGCGGCCACGTCGGACGAGGCCGCGGCGCAGCGCCAGACCGTGACGGCGCCGGTGCGCGTGAAGGTGCGCGAATATCCCACGCACCGGCTCAGTTCCGGCGTGGGTTTCACCACCGATACCGGCGCCCAGGTGGAAGGCCGCTACTCCTACTACAACCTGTTCAACCGCGCGTGGGTACTCGATTCGCAGGCCCGCATCGAGCAGAAGCGGCAGTATGCGTTCCTGGAGACGGCCATGCCGCCCGATTCGCATACCTACCGCAACAGCATCTACGCCAGTTACGAGCGCCTGATCGACGTGGAGAGCACCGATACCAAGAGCTGGCGCGGCGGCCTGAAGCGTTCGCGCTCGCGCGAGAAGTACGACACCACCGTGTCGCTCGATTTCTACTACGACATCCTCACGCCGTACGGCCAGCCGTCGCAGTACTCGAAGGCGCTGGTGCCGGCCTTTGCCTGGACGCGGCGGGACGTGGACAACCCCGTGTTCCCGCGCCGCGGCAACGTGATCAACACGCAGATCGGGGTGGCCGCCAAGGGTGTGCTCAGCGACGCCACGTTCCTGCGCCTGTATGGGCGTATCCGCCAGTACGTGCCGGTGGGCAACCGCGACCTGTTCGTGGCGCGGCTGGAGCTGGGCGCCGACATGACGTCGAACGACCCGTCGCTGATTCCGGCCACGCTGCGCTTCCGCGCGGGCGGCACCGATTCGATCCGCGGCTACAGCTACCAGTCCATCGGCACGCCCAGCGGGGCCAGCGTGCTGCCGGCGCGCTACCTGGGCACGGGTAGCCTGGAATACCAGTACTGGTTCAAGCCGGAGTGGGGCGCCGCGGTGTTCTGGGACATGGGCACGGCCACGAACAACCTCGCCGGCATCAAGATCTATCACGGCGTGGGCGTGGGCGCGCGCTGGCGTAGCCCGGTGGGTCCGGTGCAGCTCGATATCGGCTATGGCATCCAGGAAAAGCAGTTCCGTCCGCACATCTCGCTGGGGGTGGCGTTCTGATGAACATGCCCGACATGCCCCCCGTGCCACGCGAGGACCGCGACGCGCCACGGCCGCCCGGCCGGTATGACCGCCCGCGCCGACGCGTCTGGCGCGTGCTGGCGTGGCTGGTGGGCGTGCTGCTGGTGCTGGTGGTGGCGATCGTCGCCACGGCGGTGGCGGCGCTGCGCACGGAATCGGGCACGCGCCAGCTCTGGAACGTGGCCACGCGGCTGTCGGCCGGCATGCTGGCCGGGCAGTTCGACGGCGGCACCGTGGCCAGCGGGCTGCGGCTGCACGACGTGGTATTCGCCAGCGGCGACACGCGCGTGGCGATCGACCGGATCGACACGAAATGGCAGATGACGTGGTCGCCGCTGCGGCTGCACGTGGAGTGGCTCAGGCTGGGCAAGATCGACGCCCGGCTGCCGGCGTCGGCGCCGTCCACCGAGCCGGCCACCATGCCGCAATCGCTGGAGCTGCCGCTGGCGGTGGACGTCGACGCGCTGAGCGTGGAAGCGTTGTCGCTGCTGCAGGGGCCGGCTGCCACGTCGAGCCCGCTGGTGCTGTCGGACCTGTCCGCCGCGCTGCACAGCGACGGCCGGCGCCACCGCGTGGTGGTGGACCGGCTCGTGACGCCCTACGGCAAGCTGCAGGCCAATGCCCAGCTCGGCGGGCAGACGCCGTTCCCGCTCTCGGCCGAAGCGTTGCTGGAAGGGCGCTGGAAGGACGAGGCGTATGCCGTGTCGGCTACCGCCAACGGCTCGCTGCAAGCGCTGCGCGCCGAGCTGGAAGCCAACGGCGACCGCATCCGCGCCCGCGCCAACGCCGACGTGACGCCGTTCGGCAAGGTGCCCTTCACCCATCTGATGATCGATGGCGAGCGCATCAACCCGCGCCTGTTCAGCCCGACCGCGCCACAGGCCAACCTGACCGTCCATGCCGAACTGCGGCCGGTGGAGGCGGTGCCGCCGCCGCCGCGCGTGGCTAGCCCCAAGCCGGGAGAATCCACGGCCAGCGCGGTAGCCGCGGCCTCCGCAGCGTCGGCTTCGGCACCGGTGCCCACGCCGGCCGCGCCCACCGCGAATCCGCTGGCGGTAGCCGGGGAGGTCTCGGTGCGCAACCTCGAACCCGGCCCGATCGACAAGGAGCGCCTGCCGGTGCACGGCGTACAGGCCCGCGTGGAACTGAGCGAGATGACGCAGACGCTGCGCGACCTGCGGATCGCGCTGCCCGGCCGCGCGGAGATCGTCGGCCAGGGCACGCTGCACGAAGGGCGCGGCGGCTTCGACCTCGACGTGCGGCGGCTCGACGCGGCGGCGCTGCACACGGGCATGGTGGCCACCAACTTGTCCGGCCCGGTGATCCTGCGCCTGGAGCCGGGGCGCCAGAGCGTGGCGCTGGACGTTGCCGGGGGCGAGATCAAGCTGTTTGCCGACGCGCGGATCGACGAAGATGCGGTCACGCTGACGGCGCTGCGCGCGGGCCTGGGGGCCGGCACGCTGACGGCCGACGGCAAGCTGGGGCTCAAGGACGCCCAGGCGTTCGACTTCAAGGGCAAGCTGGCCAATTTCGATCCGGCGCGGCTGGCCAAGGTAGCGCCGGGCCGCATCAATGCCGACTTCTCGGCGAAGGGTTCGCTGGCGCACGTGCTGCGCGTGGCGCTGGACTTTGCGATAGGCGAAAGCGAGTACGCCGGGCTGCCGATGACCGGCAACGGCAAGGTGCGGCTGGAAGGCGAGCGGCTGCTGCCGAGCGAGGCCGCGCTGCTGATGGCCGGCAACCAGGTGAACCTGAAAGGCAGCTTTGGCGCGCGTGGCGACAGCCTCAAGGTGAACGTCGACGCGCCGCAGCTGGACCGTCTGAAATTCGGCGTCGGTGGCCGCGCGAAGCTCGACGCGGTGGTGACGGGCACGCTGAAGAAACCCGAGGTGGTGGGCGACTACAGCGCCCAGTCGCTGGTGGTGGGGCCGCACAAGGTGGCCAGCGCCAACGGTCATGTGGAGCTGCGCGGCGGGCTCGACGGCACGCTGTCGGCCCAGCTTGCCGCGCGCGACTACCAGGGCCCGCAGGCCACCGTCCGCACGCTCGATGCGAACCTGGCGGGCACGCAGGCCAATCACACATTCGACGTGAAGGCCGTGGGCAGCGTCAACGAGCGGCCCATGCAGCTGGCGCTGGCGGGGCAGGGCGCGTGGCGCGGCGATCAGGGGTGGAACGGCACGATTCGCACGCTCGAGGAGCGCAGTTCGGTCAGCGTCAGGCTGGTGGCGCCCACGCAGCTGATGGTGGCCGACCAGCATATCCGGCTGGGCCAGACGCGGCTGCAGTTCGAGCGCGCGACGATGAACATCGAGGGCTTCGACTTCGACCACGGGCGCATTCGCACGCAGGGCAACTTCAATGGCGTGGAAGTGGCCAACCTGATCAAGCTGATGGAAACGCTGACGGGCGAGTCGCAGCCCGTGCGCTCGGACCTCGTGCTCGATGCGAACTGGAACCTGAACCTGGCGGAGTCCGCCACCGGGTTTGCCGAGATCCGGCGCCGCAGCGGCGATGCCTCGGTCAATGCCGGACGCGGCTGGACCACGCTGGGGCTGGGCGACACCGCGTTGCGCGCGGAATTCGGCGGCAACCGCGTGACGCTGCGCGGCGGCAGTACCTCGCAACGGATTGGCAAGCTGGCCGTGGACGCATCGGCCGGCCTGGTCAGCGAGCAGGGCCTGCTGACCGTGGGGCCGGCGTCGACGCTGGGCGGGACCGTGACGGCCGATATCCCGCGCCTGAAATCGCTGGAGGCGCTGAGCGGCCCGCAGTACGCGCTCGAAGGCAAGCTCGGGGCCGCGCTGCGGCTGGCGGGCACGGTGGGCAAGCCGCTGCTGACCGGCGCGATCGATGGCAGCGACATCGGCATCACGCTCTATGACCTGGGCATCCGGCTGACCGACGGCCAGGTGCACGTGGTGCTGGACCAGAACACGGTGGAATTGAAGCAGGTGCGCTTCCGGGGCGGCGACGGCACGCTGACGGCCACCGGCGCGGTGAAGCTCGGCGAGACCGACCCGAACATCACCGGAAAGATCGTGGCCGACAAGCTGCAGTTGTTCGCCAGCCCGGAGCGCACGCTGGTGGTTTCCGGCGAGGCCGGCATCGCCAACGAGAACCGGCAGGTGGCCATCCGCGGCAAGTTCCGCGTGGATCGCGGGCTGTTCGACTTGCCGAAGGCGAGCGCGCCGGTGCTGGGCGACGACGTCGTGGTGGTGCGCCGCAAGGAGGAACGCGAGCTGAAGACCGCCGCCACGCCGGTGGTGCCCGAATCGAAGCCGGCCAGCCGCTTCAGCCCGTTGATCGACGTGACCATCGACCTGGGCGACGACTTCCGCTTCCGCGGCGCGGGCGCCGACATCCTGCTGGCAGGCCAGCTTGGCATCAAGAGCGAGCCGCTGTCGCCGATGCGCGCCACGGGCACCGTGCGCGTGGTCAATGGCACGTACGAGGCATTCGGGCGCAAGCTCGACATCGAACGCGGCACCATCAACTTCAACGGCCCGGTGGACAACCCGAACATGTATATCCGCGCGCTGCGCCGCAACCAGGAGGTGGAGGCGGGCGTGGAAGTCACCGGTACGGTGCGCCTGCCGCGCGTGCGGCTGGTGTCGGAGCCGAACGTGCCCGACGAGGACAAGCTGTCGTGGCTGATGTTCGGCTACGGCGCCGAGAGCGCGGGGTCCAGCCAGCAGCGCCAGTTGAGCGGCGGTGCCATTGGCGGCGCGGCGCTGGGCATGATCGGCGGCAAGGCGGGCAAGAGCGTGGTGTCGCACTTCGGCATCGACGAATTCTCGATCGGGCCCAGCACGGCGGGCCTGAACGACCAGCAGGTGGTCAGCATCGGCAAGGCGGTGTCGGAAAAAGTGTCGGTGGGCTACGAGCAGAGCCTGACGTCGGCCTCGAACGTCGTGAAGCTGACCTATGCGTTCTCGCGGCGCTGGTCGCTGATTGCGAAGGGCGGGTCGATCAACGGCCTGTCGGTGCTGTTCAACCGCCGCTTCAACAACTGGAGTACGCTGTTCTCAGGCAGTTCCGGCCGCCGCGCCGCCGAGGCCACGGCGGAAGGCGCTAGCGCCCCCGTGGGCGATCCCGTCGAAGCGATCAAACGTTAAAGCCATGCCACGTCTCACTGATGCGTCGCGCAGACGCCTTGCCACCATGGGAATGATTGCCAGCCTGCTTGCCTTGTTCGGTTGCGACCAGCAAAAGGTCGACGAGGCCATGAAGAAAGCGAAATCGGTGGCGCAGGACACCTGGAACAGCGTGAAGCCGGACAGCCAGCTGTTCAAGGGCATCGAGATCGGCAAATCCACCGAGGACGATGTGCGCCGGCAGGCGGGCAAGCCCGAGATTGTCTGGGAAGAGCCCGACGGCGGCCGCCGCCTCGAATATCCGCGCGGCCCCGAAGGCGGCACGACCTGGATGGTGGTGACCAATGCCGACGGCACGGTGCGCACGATCGAGCAGGTGCTGACCGCCACCAATTTCCAGAAGGTGCGGCCCGGCATGAACAAGGACCAGATCCGCCGGCTGCTGGGCAAACCCACCAAGGTGGAGGCATTCCGGCTCAAGCAGGAAGAAGTGTGGGGCTACCGCTGGTTCGAAAGCCCGACCGACCGGGCATTCTTCAACGTGCACTTCAACAACGACGGCACGGTGACGACGACGTCAAGAAGCGACGACCCGTCGAAGACCCAGGGCGGTTGAGACGTTGGAGCGTTCGACGCCGCAAGGTTTTCTCCCCTCTCCCACCGGTGGGAGAGGGGCGGGGGAGAGGGCGGGCGTCTCCAGTACTGACAAGATGTCTCGCAGCGCAAGCGCTCGCCCTCTCCCCCAACCCCTCTCCCGCGGGCGGGAGAGGGGAGCCAGGCAACTATCCCGAATCAGCGGATACGCATGCCCGGGACGGCGCCGCTGTGCGGCTCCAGGATGTACAGGCCCGGGCTGGCCTTCTCGTCGGCGGCGGACGCGGCCAGCACCATGCCTTCCGACATGCCGAACTTCATCTTGCGCGGCGCCAGGTTGGCCACCACCACGGTCAGCTTGCCCTTGAGCTGTTCCGGCGTGTAGGCCGACTGGATGCCCGAGAACACGTTGCGCGTCTGGCCTTCGCCGAGGTCCAGCGTCAGTTGCAGCAGCTTGTTCGAACCTTCCACCTTGACGCAGTCGACGATCTTCGCCACGCGCAGGTCGATCTTCGCGAAATCGTCGATCGTGATGGTGTCGGCGATGGGCTCGATCGACGCGGCGCCGGTCGTGGCATCGGCGGCCGTGGCCGTCGCGGCCTGCAGCGACTCCTTGTTGGCGGCCAGCAGCGCCTCGATCTGCTTGGTGTCCACGCGGGTCATCAGGTGCTGGTAGGCCTGGATCGGACGATCGGCCGACAGTTGCTTGTCGATGCCGCGCCAGTCCAGCGGCTCCACGTTCAGGAAGCGCTCCACGCCGGCGGCCATGTTCGGCACCACGGGCTTCAGGTAGACCGTCAGCAGGCGGAACGCTTCGAGCGAGACCGAGCATGCGGCGTGCAGCGCGTCGCGCTTGCTGTCGTCCTTGGCCAGTTCCCACGGCTTGTTGGTATCGACGAACGCGTTCACGGCGTCGGTCAGCTCCATCACCAGGCGCAGCGCCTTGCTGTACTCGCGGCCTTCATAGAAGGCGGCCACCTGCGGCGCGGCCTGGCGCAGCTGCTCCAGCAGCGGGTTGGCCAGCGCGGCCTCGTTGACCTTGCCGTCGAAGCGCTTGACCAGGAAACCGGCGGCGCGGCTGGCAATGTTCACGTACTTGCCGATCAGGTCGCTGTTCACGCGGGCGACGAAGTCGTCCAGGTTCAGGTCCAGGTCTTCCATGCTCGCGTTGAGCTTGGCGGCGAAGTAGTAACGCAGCCATTCCGGGTTCATGCCGGTATCGATGTAGCTCTGCGCGGTGATGAACGTGCCGCGCGACTTGCTCATCTTGGCGCCGTCCACGGTCAGGAAGCCGTGCGCGAACACGTTCGTGGGCGTGCGGTAGCCCGAGAACTTCAGCATGGCGGGCCAGAACAGCGTGTGGAAGTACAGGATGTCCTTGCCGATGAAGTGGTACTGCTCGGCCGTCGAGTGCGGGCCCACCCACGCGTCGAAGTCGATGCCGCGCCGGGCCGCCAGGTTCTTGAAGCTGGCGTAGTAGCCGATTGGCGCGTCCAGCCACACATAGAAGTACTTGCCCGGCGCGCCCGGGATCTCGAAGCCGAAGTAGGGGGCGTCGCGCGAGATGTCCCAGTCGGACAGCGTCGAGGCCTCGCCTTCGGCGCCGAGCCATTCCTGCATCTTGTTGGTGGCTTCTGGCTGGGCCAGGTCGGCTACCCACTCGCGCAGGAAGGTCTCGCAGCGCGGATCGGACAGCCGGAAGAAGAAGTGGGTCGACGACTTGCGCACCGGCGTGGCGCCGGACACCACCGAATACGGGTTCTTCAGGTCAGTGGGCACATACGTCGTGCCGCACACCTCGCACGAATCGCCGTACTGGTCCTTGGCGCCGCACTTCGGGCACTCGCCCTTGATGAAGCGGTCCGGCAGGAACATGTTCTTGACCGGGTCGAAGAACTGCTCGACCTCGCGCTCGGCGATCAGGTCCTGGCCCTTCAGGGACAGGTAGATCTTCTCGCAGAGTTCGCGGTTTTCCTCGGCGTCGGTGCTGTGGTAGTTGTCGAACGACACCAGGAAGCTGTCGAAATCGCGCTTGTGCTCGGTCCAGACGCGGTCGATCAGCTGCTTCGGCGTGATGCCTTCCTTTTCCGCGCGCAGCATGACCGGCGTGCCATGGGTGTCATCGGCGCCGACGTAGTAGACCTCGTTGCCCATCATGCGCTGGAAACGCACCCAGATGTCGGTCTGGATGTACTCCACCAGGTGGCCGATATGAATCTGGCCGTTGGCGTACGGCAGGGCAGAGGTAACGAGAATGCGGCGTGCGGTCATGAAAAGAGCCGGTCAGTGGGGGTGGAATGCGGTCCGGCGGCTGCCGGACGGAGGAACCGGCTATTTTAGCAACTGCGCAGCGGGATTGCTCGGTTTGGCGCCGAACTGGCCACAATCGGCTCACAAACTCGCCCAAAGGCAGCTGGATACGCCGCATGGGGCGCCAGGCGCGCACATCGCGCGGCCAAAAAAAAAGCGCCGGTTAGCACCGGCGCAGCTTTCCACAACGGAAAAGGAGGAGAAATCAGGTACCGCCCGGGAGGTCAGCCACCCATCGCGAGCCAGCAACGGTGGCAAGCGGTACCTGAACTCTATGACTGGTCACCCCGAAATTGGTTTCAAGAAAATTTCGACGCGACGATTTTGTGCCCGTCCGGCCTCGGTGGCGTTGTCCGCCACGGGCTGGGTCTGGCCCCGGCCTTCGGCGCTCAGGCGGTTGCGTGCCACGCCCCGGTCACCCAGGTACGAGGCCACGCTCTGGGCGCGACGCTGCGACAGGCCCATGTTGTAGCTGGGGTTGCCGGTGCTGTCGGTATGGCCGACGACGTTGGCCGTCACATCCTGGTGCTGGCCCAGCGTCTGGGCCACCTGGTCGAGCACCGTGCGGAACGACGGCTTGATCGAGGCGCTGTCCGTATCGAACGTCACCTGGCTCGGGATGTTGACCTTCAGCGAGCCGTCCGGCTGCTCGGTAATCTGGGTGCCGGTGCCGGCCGTGTCCTTGTTCAGCTTGCCGCGGATGGCGTTCCAGTTGTAGCCGGTGGTGCCGCCCAGCGCACCGCCCACGGCGGCGCCCACCAGCGTGCCGGTGGTGTTGCCGCCAATCAGGTTGCCCAGTCCTGCACCAACCGCCGCGCCAACCCCGGTGCCTACCGCGGTATTGGTCTGCTGTTCAGTGGCGCACCCCGCCAGGGCTGCGGCCGCGACGATCGAGACGGTGACGAGCTTGAAATTCATGCTTTCTCCTTCTGTGATACCCGTAAATGTTTGGCAAACGGCATGCCGCATGGTAACGCCTGCCGTGCTACGGCGGCCATTCCGCGACAAGTTTCAACATTGCGTATGAAATGGCTCAGGGCACTCTGCACGATGACTTTCCATGACAGCAGGTGCCCAAAGCTGGCGCACTACAATAGGCATATGGCGGCAGGGGCACAAGGCAGACAGTTGTGAGAGATGTAAATGTCTGTAAATCCACATCTAAGCGAGGGTTAAATCCGGACATTGCCCGCTTTGGTCGCGGACCTGCTACCTTGCTTGGACTTTGCTACATTACGCGCCTCAATCCCCACTATTCCTTTCCAGAGCGGAGTCTGTCTTGAGCCTCACCATTGAACAGGTAACCGAAGTCCTGCGTACCGTGATCGATCCCAACACGGGCAAGGACCTCGTCTCCACGCGCGCGGCCCGCAATGTGCGTGTGGACGGCGGCAACGTCTCCGTGGAGGTGGAACTTGGCTATCCGGGCAAGAGCCAGTTCGAACTGATCCGCAATCTCGTCATCGATGCCGTGCGCAAGCTCGACGGCGTGGCCAACGTCAGCGTGGCCGTGTCGATGAAGATCGTGGCCCACGCGGTGCAGCGCGGCGTGAAGCTGCTGCCCGGCGTGCGCAACGTGATTGCCGTGGCATCGGGCAAGGGCGGGGTCGGCAAGTCCACCACGGCGGTGAACCTGGCGCTGGCGCTGGCCGCCGAGGGCGCCCGCGTGGGCATGCTCGACGCCGACATCTACGGCCCGAGCCTGCCGATGATGCTGGGCATCAGCGGCCGTCCGGAATCGACCGATGGCCAGACCATGATGCCGATGCAGGGCCACGGCCTGCAGGCCAACTCGATCGGCTTCCTGATCGAGCAGGACAACCCGATGGTGTGGCGCGGCCCGATGGTCACCTCGGCGCTGGAGCAGCTGTTGCGCCAGACCAACTGGAGCGACCTGGATTACCTGATCGTCGACATGCCGCCGGGCACCGGCGATATCCAGCTCACGCTGTCGCAGAAGGTGCCGGTCACCGGCGCGGTGATCGTGACCACGCCGCAGGACATCGCCCTGCTGGATGCGCGCAAGGGCCTGAAGATGTTCGAGAAGGTGGGCATCCCGATCCTGGGCATCGTCGAGAACATGGCGGTCTACTGCTGCCCGAACTGCGGCCACTCCGAACACATCTTCGGCGCCGGTGGTGCTCAAAAAATGAGCAGCGAGTATGGCGTGGACGTGCTGGGCAGCCTGCCGCTGAACCTGTCGATCCGCGAGCAGGCCGATTCGGGCCACCCCACGGTGGTGGCGGAGCCCGGCGGCGCGATTGCCGAGATCTACCGCGCCGTGGCGCGCAAGGTGGCCATCAAGGTTGCCGACAAGGCGCGCGACATGAGCAACAAGTTTCCGAGCATCGTGGTGCAGAACACCTGAGCCGGCGCCGGTCGCCTTTGGGCCGCCGGGCCGACGCAAAATGGGACGCTGTCGGACATTGTCGTGCCCGGCGCCTGTCCTACAATCCACACGGCAGGCGTCACGTCCACGCGCGCGACCGTCGCGCTCACAAGCAAGAAGAGGAGGAACGGCATGAAACGTGTACTTTTCGGATTGACCATCGGTGCTGCCGCCGTGCTGGCGGCCGGTTGCGCGCAGACGGACAAGGGCCCGAGCGCCGCCCCGACCGCCGCGGCGGCCATGGCAGCGCCGGGCGCGACGCGGGCGGCTGCTCCCCTGACACCCAAGAGCGGTACCAATACCGCGGGCCGCGTCACGTTCGAGCAGCAGCAGGGCGGGGTGATGGTGGTGGTGGCCGTGACGGGCCTGCCGCCGGGCACCTCGCACGGCTTCCACGTCCACGAGAAGGGTGATTGTTCGGCGCCCGACGCCATGAGCGCGGGTGGCCATTTCAACCCGGGCGGCAAGCCGCACGGCCAGATGACCATGCCCGAGCACCATGCCGGCGACATGAACAACCTGACGGCCGACTCCGCGGGCAACGCGCGCGCGCAGTTCGTGCTGTCCGACGTCACCGTGAGTCCGGGCCCGAACAGCGTGATCGGCAAGGCCGTGATCGTGCACAAGGATCCGGATGACTACCGCACCCAGCCCACCGGCAACGCCGGCGGCCGGATCGCCTGCGGGGTGATCGCGGCAATCTAGCCGCCTTTTCCGCCAGAGCGCCAGCGCGCCCCTTTCCCGCATGGACAGCCGCCTGCGGGAGAGGGGTGGCAGCCATCGCGGGAGATGCGGCCAGTTGGTTGTACAATGCGCCCCATTCCAGCGGCGCCGGGTATGGCCGGCCAGCCGTCCGTCCATCCTGCCACTTCTATATGAGCATCAAATCCGACAAGTGGATCCGCCGCATGGCGGAGCAGCACGGCATGATCGAACCGTTCGAGCCCGGCCAGGTACGGGAGTCGGAGGGGCGCAAGATCGTGTCCTACGGCACGTCGAGCTACGGCTACGACATCCGGTGCGCCGACGAATTCAAGATCTTCACGAACATCAACAGCACCATCGTCGATCCGAAGAACTTCGACGAGAAGTCGTTCGTGGACTTCAAGGGCGACGTCTGCATCATCCCGCCGAACTCGTTCGCGCTGGCCCGCACCATGGAGTACTTCCGTATTCCGCGCAGCGTGCTGACCATCTGCCTGGGCAAGAGCACGTACGCGCGCTGCGGCATCATCGTCAATGTGACGCCGTTCGAACCCGAATGGGAAGGCTATGTGACGCTGGAGTTCTCCAACACCACGCCGCTGCCCGCCAAGATCTACGCGGGCGAGGGCTGCGCGCAGGTGCTGTTCTTCGAATCCGACGAGATTTGCGAGACCTCGTATGCGGACCGCGGCGGCAAGTACCAGGGCCAGCACGGTGTCACGCTGCCGAAGACCTGACGGCCTGTCATCTTCGGCGCTTTAGAATGCCGGCGGCCAGTCGCCGCCGGGGACGCCGGTCATGAACCGAACTGGCGCCAGACCTGACGAACGAGCCACATGCCGCCGCTGCGGGAACCTTCCGCCGGCCATGTGGCTCAAGTCCTTTAAGCACGCTCATCAAGGATTGCCCGATGAAATTCCGCTTCCCCGTCATCATCATCGATGAAGACTTCCGCTCCGAGAACATTTCCGGCTCCGGCATTCGCGCGCTGGCCGAGGCCATCGAGCGCGAAGGCATGGAAGTGATGGGTCTGACCAGCTATGGCGACCTGACATCGTTCGCCCAGCAGGCCAGCCGGGCTTCCACGTTCATCGTGTCGATCGACGACGACGAATTCGTGCGCGCCGACGACCAGCCCGAAGCCGCCGCCATCGAGAAGCTGCGCGCCTTCGTGAACGAGGTGCGCCGCCGCAACACCGACCTGCCGATCTTCCTGTATGGCGAGACGCGCACTTCGCGCCATATCCCGAACGACATCCTGCGCGAGCTGCACGGCTTCATCCACATGTTCGAGGACACCCCCGAATTCGTGGCGCGCCACATCATCCGCGAAGCCAAGGTCTACCTGGACACGCTGGCGCCGCCGTTCTTCAAGGCGCTGATCGACTACGCGCAGGACAGCTCGTACTCGTGGCACTGCCCGGGCCACTCGGGTGGCGTGGCATTCCTGAAGAGCCCGGTGGGCCAGGTGTTCCACCAGTTCTTCGGCGAGAACATGCTGCGCGCCGACGTCTGCAACGCCGTGGAAGAACTGGGCCAGCTGCTGGACCACACCGGCCCGGTGGCGGCGTCCGAGCGCAATGCGGCGCGCATCTTCAATTCCGACCACATGTTCTTCGTGACGAACGGCACGTCCACGTCGAACAAGATGGTCTGGCACGCCAACGTGGCGCCGGGCGACATCGTGGTGGTGGACCGCAACTGCCACAAGTCGATCCTGCACGCGATCATGATGACCGGGGCGATTCCGGTGTTCCTGATGCCGACGCGCAACCACTACGGCATCATCGGCCCGATTCCGAAGAGCGAGTTCGATCCGGAGACCATCCGCAAGAAGATTGCCAACCACCCGTTCGCGAGCAAGGCCAAGAACCAGAAGCCGCGCATCCTGACGATCACGCAGGGTACGTACGACGGCGTGCTGTACAACGCCGAGCAGATCAAGGAAATGCTGTCGTCGGAGATCGACACGCTGCATTTTGACGAAGCGTGGCTGCCGCATGCCGCGTTCCACGAGTTCTACCGCAACATGCACGCCATCGGCCGCGACCGGCCGCGCAGCAAGGACGCGCTGGTGTTTGCCACGCAGTCCACGCACAAGCTGCTGGCCGGCCTGTCGCAGGCGTCGCAGATCCTGGTGCAGGATTCGGAGACGCGCAAGCTGGACCGCTACCGCTTCAACGAGGCGTACCTGATGCACACCTCGACGAGCCCGCAATACTCGATCATTGCCTCGTGCGACGTGGCCGCGGCGATGATGGAAGCCCCGGGCGGCACCGCGCTGGTGGAGGAAAGCATTGCCGAGGCGCTGGACTTCCGTCGCGCCGTGCGCAAGGTGGAAGCAGACTACGACGTGGTCAACAACGGCGACTGGTGGTTCAAGGTGTGGGGTCCGGACACGCTGGCCGAGGAAGGCATGGGCGAGCGCGACGACTGGATGCTCAAGGCCAACGAGCGCTGGCACGGTTTCGGCGACCTGGCCGATGGCTTCAACCTGCTTGATCCGATCAAGGCCACCATCATCACCCCGGGCCTGGACGTGGACGGCGAGTTCAGCGACCGTGGCATTCCGGCGGCCATCGTCACCAAGTACCTGGCCGAGCACGGCATCATCATCGAGAAGACGGGCCTGTACTCGTTCTTCATCATGTTCACGATCGGCATCACCAAGGGCCGCTGGAACTCGCTGGTAACCGAGCTGCAGCAGTTCAAGGACGACTACGACCAGAACCAGCCGCTGTGGCGCGTGCTGCCCGAGTTCGTGGGCAAGTATCCGCAGTACGAGCGGATGGGCCTGCGCGACCTGTGCGATGCCATCCACAGCGTCTACAAGGCCAACGACGTGGCGCGCGTGACCACCGAGATGTATCTGTCGGACATGGAGCCGGCGATGAAGCCGTCCGATGCCTGGGCCATGATGGCGCACCGCGAGATCGAGCGTGTGCCGGTGGACGAACTGGAAGGCCGCGTGACCGCCATCCTGCTGACGCCGTACCCGCCGGGCATTCCGCTGCTGATTCCGGGCGAGCGCTTCAACCGCACCATCGTGCAGTACCTGAAGTTCGCCCGCGAGTTCAACAAGCTGTTCCCGGGCTTCGAGACCGACATCCACGGCCTGGTGGAAGACGAGATCGACGGCCAGAAGGCGTACTTCGTGGATTGCGTGAAGCAGTAAGCCGCCACCGCCCAACAAAAAACCCCCGTGCCGCGAGGCCGGGGGTTTTTTGTTCTGGCGTGGTCGGGTATGGAACGGTTTTTTGCCGTCTCCCCTGGCCCCTCTCCCGCCGTGCGGGAGAGGGGGAAAAAACACGACGGTCAATCCAATGTCGGCTGGTTCGCTCCCCTCTCCCGCAACGCGGGAGAGGGGCGGGGGAGAGGGCAAGCAAGCGCATCCTCACCCCAACATGCTGCCGCCCAACTACTTGCTCTTCTCGAACTGGAACTGCGGCGCGGCGGGTTCGCTGTCGCTGCTCGTACCCGGCAGTTCCAGCGTTCCTGGCGCCGATGCCGCCCCGCCGGGCTTGCTGTCGGCGTCCTGTCCGCCAAGCGGGATACTGACCTCCGCCGAATTGCTGTGCTTGAGCGACCCCTTGTCGAGCAGCCCGGTCACCATGCCCGGCCAGAACATGACCATCAGCACCATCACGAGCTGCAGGCCCACCCAGGGCAGGGCGCCCCAGTAGATGTCCGAGCTCTTCACTTCCTTCGGTGCGATGCCGCGCAGGTAGAACAGCGCGAAGCCGAACGGCGGGTGCATGAACGACGTCTGCATGTTCACGCATAGCATCACGCCGAACCACACCAGCGCTGCCGTGGCGGCGGCCTCGGGGTTGCCGCCCATCGAGTCGGCTACCACCGGCGCCAGGATCTTGACGGCCACCGGTGCCAGCATCGGCACCACGATGAACGCGATCTCGAAGAAGTCCAGGAAGAACGCCAGGAAGAAGATGAACAGGTTCACCACGATCAGGAAGCCGATCCAGCCGCCCGGCAGCGAGGTGAACAGGTGCTCCACCCACGCCCCGCCGTCCACGCCCTGGAACACCACCGAGAAGCACGTAGAGCCGATCAGGATGAACACCACCATGGCGGTGATGCGCGCGGTGGACTGGTAGGCCTCGACGATCAGCAGCCGCAGGTCGGTCAACTGGCCGGCGCGGATCAGGATCCACAGCACCACCAGGTAGGCCACGGCCAGCGGCACGCGGAACGCATGGGAGCCGAACGCGAACACGCCCACGGCGGCGGCAACGGCCGCCGCGGCCAGGCCAACGCGGTAGATGTTGCGGTCGATCCGGTTGAAACCCTTGTCGCGGATCACGGCCAGCACCAGCGCGCCGACGGCGCCCATCGCGCCCGATTCGGTCGGGGTGGCAATGCCCAGCATGATCGTGCCCAGCACCAGGAAGATCAGCACCGCGCAGGGCACGATGCCGCGCAGGCACTTGGCCCACAGCGCCCAGCCGCGCAGCGTGCGCGCCTCGGCCGGCACCGGGGGCAGCCAGTCAGGCTTGATGCGGGTCAAGACGAAGGTGTAGAGCGCGAACAGCAGGATCTGCACCACCGACGGGCCCCATGCGCCCAGGTACATGCTGCCCACGTCGGCGCTGCCGGCCGGCGTCTTGAGCTGGTCGGCCAGCACCACCAGAACCAGCGACGGCGGCACCAGCTGGGTAATCGTGCCCGATGCGGCCAGCACGCCCGTGGCGTACTTCATGTTGTAGCGGTAGCGCATCATCACCGGCAGCGAGATCATCGCCATGGCAATCACCTGCGCGGCCACCGTGCCGGTGATCGCGCCCAGGATGAAGCCGACGATGATCACCGAGTAGCCCAGGCCGCCCCGCACCGGGCCGAACAGCTGGCCCATGGAGTCGAGCATGTCTTCGGCCAGCCCGCATTTCTCGAGGATGGCTCCCATGAACGTGAAGAACGGGATGGCCAGCAGCAGTTCGTTGGCCAGCACGCTGCCGAACACGCGGCTGGGCACGGCCTGCAGGAACTGCAGCGGGAAGTAGCCCCATTCGATGGCCAGGAAGCCAAAGGCCAGGCCCACCGCCGAGAGGGAGAACGCGACCGGGAACCCGATCAGCATGAATACCACCAGGCCGCCGAACATCAGCGGCGGCATATATTCCAACGGAATCATTATTGCACCGGCCTTTCGTATTTCGATTCGATGCGCACCAGGCCCTTGAGGGCGGCGAAGCGCTTGATCAGTTCGGAAATCCCCTGCAGCGTGAGCAGGGCAAAGCCGATGGGCACCACGAGCTTGATCGGGTAACGGGGCAGGCCGCCCGAGTTGCCCGACTGCTCCAGGATGCGCCACGAAGGCAGGAACAGCGATTCCCACGACAGCCACGTGAACAGGATCGTGGACGGCAGCAGAAACACCACAATGCCGAAGATGTCGATCCAGTGCTGCGCGCGCTCGCTCACGTTGCCGTAGATCAGGTCCACGCGCACATGCTCGTTGCGCTGGAACGTGTACGACGCGCCAAACATCACCGCGATGGCAAACATGTACCACTGCAGTTCCAGCGGCCAGTTGTCGCTCAAGTTGAAGCCGTAACGGAGCAGGGCGTTCCCTGCGCTGATCAGGCACGACAGCAGGATCATGATGTTTGCAAGCCTGCCCGTGTGCTGATTCAACCTGTCGATCTGCCGTGACAGACCAAGCAAGTAATTCATGGGTTGTCTCCCCCTGTTCTAATGCGGCGGTTAGTTTATCTGTAACAAATTATGTGGGGGCTAGGGGAATGTCCTAGAGGCGCTTTGTGGTTCTGCGTGGGGGAGGGGGCATATCGAATGCTACGGCGCTGGGTCAAACCGAGGGCCTTGCTCGATGGGGTTCCTTGATGTACCACCCCTCTCTCCCGCTCTCTCCCCATGAGGGGGGAGAGAGCCAAGACATCGCCACCGTTAGAGGCTTGGGCGTGGCTCTTGGCGTTGGTTGTCAAACAACCGGCAGCTTTGCCGACGGTGTCGGGCGATGAAAAAAGCCGCTGGCCCAAAGGGCACAGCGGCTTTTTTACGACGCAGGCTTACGTGAAACTTACAGCGTCTTGCGGGCGGCGGCGATGGCGGCCCGGACCTGGTCCGGCGCCGTGCCGCCGATATGGTTGCGCGAGGCGACCGAGCCTTCCAGCGTCAGCACCGTGTGCACGTCATCGCCGATCAGCGCAGCCTTGTCGCCCAGGCCGGAAGCCTGGCGCAGTTCTTCCACCGTCAGGTCGGCCAGGTCGCAGCGGCGGTCGTCGCAGGCGCGCACGGCGTGGGCCACGGCCTCGTGGGCGTCGCGGAACGGCAGGCCGCGCTTGACGAGGTAGTCGGCCAGGTCGGTGGCGGTGGCGTAGCCCTGCAGCGCGGCGGCGCGCATGTTGTCGGGCTTGACGCTGATGCCCGGCACCATGTCGGCGAAGATGCGCAGCGTGTCCACCACGGTGTCAACCGTATCGAACAGCGGCTCCTTGTCTTCCTGGTTGTCCTTGTTGTACGCCAGCGGCTGGCCCTTCATCAGCACCAGCAGGCCGTTCAGGTGGCCGTACACGCGGCCGGTCTTGCCGCGCGCCAGCTCGGGCACGTCGGGGTTCTTCTTCTGCGGCATGATCGAGCTGCCCGTGCAGAAGCGGTCGGCGATGTCGATGAAGCCAACGCGCGGGCTCATCCAGATCACCAGTTCTTCGGAGAAGCGCGAGACGTGCGTCATGATCAGCGACGCGGCGGCCAGGAATTCAATGGCGAAGTCGCGGTCGCTCACGGCGTCCAGCGAGTTGCGGCACACGCCGTCGAAGCCCAGCTGCGCGGCCACGAACTCGCGGTCGATGGGGTAGCTGGTGCCGGCCAGCGCGGCGGCGCCCAGCGGCAGGCGGTTCACGCGGCGGCGGCAGTCGGCCATGCGCTCGGCGTCGCGCGTGAACATTTCCACATAGGCCATGAGGTGATGGCCAAACGTCACGGGCTGGGCCACCTGCAGGTGGGTAAAGCCCGGCAGGATGGTGTCGGCGTTCTTCTCGGCCAGGTCCAGCAGCGCGCCGCGCAGGTCGCCCAGCAGGCCGATGATGTTGTCGATTTCGTGGCGCAGCCACAGGCGGATGTCGGTGGCCACCTGGTCATTGCGCGAGCGGCCCGTGTGCAGGCGCTTGCCGGCATCGCCCACCAGCGCGGTCAGGCGCGCTTCGATATTGAGGTGGACGTCCTCGAGGTCGAGCTTCCACTCGAACGCGCCGGCTTCGATCTCGCCACGGATCTGCGTCATGCCGCGCTCGATCTCGGCGCGGTCGGCCTCGGCGATGATGCCCTGCTTCGCCAGCATGGCCGCGTGGGCCAGCGAGCCCTGGATGTCGAACAGCGCCAGGCGCTTGTCGAAGAAGACCGACGCGGTGTAACGCTTCACCAGGTCGGACATCGGTTCGGAGAAGCGGGCGGACCAGGCTTCGCCTTTCTTGGCAAGTTGGGAGGTCATGACAGGGGCAGGGCGGAAAATCGGAAACGGCGATTATATCGCCAGCGGGCACGTCAAATGCCGTAGACATATTCCCCTCTCCCGCCTGCGGGAGAGGGGTTAGGGGAGAGGGACGGGCGTCTCAGGACGTGTTTGTCGCATTCAGAGCCGTTGTGCCCTCTCCCCCGGCCCCTCTCCCGCCATGCGGGAGAGGGGAGGAAACCGGCTCACACATCACACGACGTCAGCCGCTATTACGCAAGCCCGCCGCCACCCCGTTGATCGTCAAGTGGATTCCGCGTCGCACGCGCACGTCGTCGGCATCCTTGCCGGCGCGATAGCGCTTGAGCAGTTCCACCTGCAAGTGGTTCAACGGGTCGAGGTAGGCGAAGCGGTTCTTGATCGAACGCGCCAGCAGCGGATTCTCGGCCAGGCGCTCGGCGCGGCCGGTGATCAGCGCCAGCATGTCGCAGGTCAGGTGCCACTCGGCGCTGATGCGCGAGAAGACTGATTTGCGCAGCGCCGGGTCGTCGCACAGGCCCGCGTAGCGCGATGCCACGGCCAGGTCGGTCTTGGCCAGCACCATGTCCATGTTCGACAGCAGGGTGCGGAAGAACGGCCACGTCTTCACCATGCGCTTGAGCGTGGCCACGCAGGCCTTGCGGGCCTTTTCGTCGGGTGCCGCGTCCAGCATCGCCTTGACCGCGCTGCCAAAGCCGTACCACCCCGGCAGCAGCAGGCGGCACTGGCCCCACGAGAAGCCCCACGGAATCGCGCGCAAATCCTCGATCTTGCGGTGCTTCTTGTCCATCAGCTTGCGCGAGGCCGGCCGCGAACCGAGGTTCAGGTCCGCAATTTCGGTGATCGGCGTGGTGGCGAAGAAGTAGTCCTTGAAGCCCGGCGTCTCGTACACCAGGTGGCGGTAGGCGCGGAAGGCGTGGTCCGACAGCTGCTGCATGACGCCTTCGAACGTCGACAGCCCGGCCGGCGCGTTCTGCGTGGGCAGCAGCGAGGCCTCGAGCGTGGCGGCGATCACCGTTTCCAGGTTGCGCCGGCCAATCTCGGCGTTGGCGAACTTGCTGTTGATGATCTCGCCCTGCTCCGTCAGGCGGATCTGGCCATTCACGGTGCCCGGCGGTTGCGACAGGATGGCCTCGTACGTCGGGCCACCGCCGCGGCCCACCGTGCCGCCGCGGCCATGGAACAGGCGCAGCGTCACCCGGCGTTCCTCGAACAGCTTCACCAGCGCGAGTTCGGCCTTGTAGAGTTCCCAGTTCGACGTCAGGAAGCCGCCGTCCTTGTTGGAGTCCGAGTAGCCGAGCATCACTTCCTGCTCCACGCCGTGATGCTTGATCACCGAATCGAAGCCGGGCAGGTCCAGCAGCGATTGCATGATGCCGGCCGCGTTGCGCAAGTCCTCGATGGTTTCGAACAGCGGGATGACCATCAGCTCCATGCGGGCCGGGTCGGTCTTGCTGCCCAGCGTGCCGCGCAGCATGCCGGTTTCCTTCTGCAGCAGCATCACTTCCACGAGGTCGGACAGCGTCTCGGTGTGCGAAATGATGTAGTTGCGCGCCACGCGGTTGCCGTAGCGGGCGCGCAGGTCGCGCGCCATGGCGAAGATTGCCAGCTCGTTGCGGGTCTGCTCGGAATACGCGTGCCATGGCAGCATCAGCAGGCGCGGCTGGCGCAGTTCGGCCAGCAGCAGCTCCAGCTTGCGCTCTTCGGGCAGCGCCGCGTAGTCAGGCGCGATGCCGGCCACCTTGAACAGCTCGGCGATCACGGCCTCGTGCACGTCGGAAACCTGGCGCATGTCCACCGACGCCAGGTGGAAGCCGAAGATGGCAATGGCCCGCACCAGCGCGTCGATGCGCCCGCGCGCCAGCGCTTCGCCATGATGCGAGCGCAGCGAATCGAGCACGATCTGGACATCGGCCGCGAATGCCTCGGCGTTGTCGTACGGTGCCACGTCGGCCACCGGATGGCGCTGGGCCACATGGCCGGTCAGGCGTGCCGTGGTGGCGGCCAGGCGGGCATAGATGCCGATCAGCGCGCGACGGTACGGTTCGTCGGCGCGGTGCTCGGAGTGATCGGGTGAGGCATCGGCCAGCGCCAGCAGCTCGGGGCTGGCGTCGACCATCAGCGACGACAGCGGCAGCTCGGCGCCCAGCGCGTGCACTTCGTCCAGGTACCACTGCATGATCAGCGTGGACTGCTGCTGCGCGGCGTGCTGCAGCGTCTCGGCGGTGACATTCGGATTGCCGTCACGGTCGCCGCCGATCCACGAACCCATCTGCAGGAACGGCGCCAGCGGCGCGGGTGCCGCGCCGGCCTTGCCGCGGCGCGGGAAGACCTCGGCGATGTCCGCTTCCATGTCGGCCATCAGGCGCGGAATGCCTTCCAGGAACGTGGTGCGGTAGTAGGAGAGCGCGTTCTCGATCTCGTCCACCACCATCAGCCGCGTGTTGCGCAGCATGCGGGTCTGCCACAGCGTGGTCACCCGGGCGCGCAGTTGCGCGGTGTTGTGATCGCGCTCCCGTGCCGTCATCGGCAGGTCGCGCTCGGCCAGCAGGCGGGCGATTTCGCGTTCGGCGTCCAGGATGGACTTGCGCTGAACCTCCGTCGGGTGCGCGGTCAGCACCGGCATGATCTGCGCGTTGTCGAGGAAATCCCGCACCTGCTTGCCGGTCACGCCGGCGGCGTCGATGGCTTGCAGCGCGCGAGCCAGGCTGCCCGGCTGCGGCGGCGAGCCGGCCAGCGCGTGTACGCGGCGGCGGCGGTTGTGGTGCTGGTCCTCGGCGATATTGGCCAGATGGGAGAAATAGCTGAAGGCGCGCACCACGGAATTGGTCTGGTCGCGCGACAGCCGCTTCAGCAGACGGTCCAGTTCGGCGCCGGCGGCGCGGTCGTTCTCGCGGCGAAAACGCACGGCGGTCTGGCGAATCGTCTCCACCAGGTCGAAGGCGGCATCGCCTTCCTGCTCGCGCACGCAGTCGCCCAGCAGGCGGCCCAGGAAGCGGATGTCCTCGCGCAGCGGCACGTCCTTGTCGGCGGCGCGCCGCGCCGGGGCCACGGTGTTGCCCTCGGGGGTCACGACCGACAGCGTGGGCTTGCCGGTGGCCTTGGCGTTTCGGGTAGTCCGGGGGGGCTTCGAAGCGGCGCCGTTGGCGTCGTCATGCTGGCCTGAGGCTGGCGTAACTGACTTGCGGCCGTTGGAACGGGGACGGCCGGTAGGGCGCGCAGCAGGCTGCGTCATCAACTATCTCCTCTTGTCACTGCGTTCTAATGTATCGATGGGCGGACAAGTACCGGGTACCGCGGCCATCGACCGGCATCAATACCGTGCCGGAAAGTCACTTCTGGGTGGCGCAATCTGGCGGATCTGCGAGGGGGTGCGTGCTAACATGCGCGCATGCAAGCACCCGCCCAACCGTCGTCTTCGTCCGCTGCAGCCTCACGCAGCATGCCACACAAGCTCGTCATCGCCTCGCGCGAAAGCCGGCTGGCGATGTGGCAGGCTGAACATGTGCGTGCTGCGTTGCAACAATACTATCCCCAATGCGATGTGTCCATTCTCGGTATGACGACAAGGGGTGATCAAATTCTCGACAGGACGTTGTCCAAGGTAGGCGGCAAGGGCCTGTTCGTGAAGGAGCTTGAGGTGGCGATGGCCGAAGGCCATGCGGACTTGGCGGTGCACTCGCTCAAGGATGTGCCGATGGAGCTGCCCGAAGGCTTCGCGCTGACGGCGGTGATGGAGCGAGAAGATCCGCGCGACGCGCTGGTGTCGGCCCAGTTCGGCTCGCTCGACGACATGCCGCCCGGCACCGTGGTGGGCACATCGAGCCTGCGCCGCGAGGCTGCACTGCGCAGCCGCTATCCCCATCTGGTGATCAAGCCGCTGCGCGGCAACCTGGATACCCGCCTGAGCAAGCTGGACCGTGGCGAATACGGCGCGATCATCCTCGCCGCCGCCGGGCTCAAGCGCCTTGGGCTGGGCGACCGCATCCGCGCGCTGATCGAGCCGGACAGCTCGCTGCCGGCGGCCGGGCAGGGTGCGCTCGGCATCGAGATCCGTTCGGACCGGCCCGAACTGGCCGAATGGCTGGCGCCGCTCAACCACGTGCCGACGCTGCTGGCGGTGTCTGCCGAACGCGCGGTGTCGCGCCGCCTGGGCGGCTCGTGCCAGGTGCCGCTGGCCGCCCACGCCCGCTGGCATGGCCAGACCCTCCAGCTCGATGCGTTCGTCGCGCTGCCCGACGGCACGCGCAACATTCGCGCCCATGCCACCGCGCCGGTGGATTCGGTGCTGGCCGCCGAACAACTTGGCGCCGCCGTGGCGGGCGACCTGCTCGGCCAGGGTGCCGACGCCGTGCTGGCCGCGCTGGCCACGGCCGGACCCGCCTGAGGATTTCCCCGATGCCGCGCCCGACCGTCGTAGTGACGCGACCCGCCGGGCAGTCCCGGCAACTGACCGAGGCGCTGCACGCAGCGGGCCTCGATGTGCTGGGCTTCCCGCTGCTGGCCATCGGCCCGGCCGCCGACGATACCGCGCTGCGCACAGCGCTGGGCCGCCTGGCGGACTATGCGCTGGTGGTGTTCGTCAGCCCGAACGCCGTGTCTTTCGCGCTTGATGCACTGGCCCAAGTCCAGGAGACCGCCGGCGCCGCGCAGTGGCCCGCGCACGTGCCGGTGGCCGTGGTGGGCCCCTCGAGCGTGGCGGCGCTGGCCGAACGCGGCATCGCGCCGCCCACCCATCGCGTGATTGCGCCGGCCGGTGCGCAGGTCGATGCCAACGCCGGCGGCGATGGCCCGGGTGAGGCGCCGCGCTTCGACTCCGAGGCCCTCTGGTCCGAACTCGATACCACGCCGGGCGCCTTCAGCGGCCGTCGCGTACTCATTATCAGAGGTAACGGTGGCCGCGACTGGCTGGGCGACCGCCTGCGCGAAGCCGGAGCCACGGTGGACGCCGTGGAGGCGTACACCCGCACGCTGCCGGAGCCCACGGGCATGCAATGGCAGGCGGTACGCGCCAGCCTCACCCCCGAGGCGCCGCCGTATGCCTGGCTGCTGACCAGTTCCGAAGCCGTGCGCAACCTCGATGCGCTGGCACGCTTGCACCTGTCGCCTCAGGAACACGAACGCCTGAAGCAGGTGCAGTGCATTGCGCCGCATGCGAGAATTGCCGCGCAGGCCCAGGCACTGGGCTTCGCGCACGTCCTGCCCGCGGCGCCCGGCGATACCGGACTGCTGGCGGCGTGCACGCAGTGGGGCAACGCCCATGCGGGGCCCGCGGCGCCGCCGGTTGCCACGGCAGCCACGGCCGCCACAGTGGCCACGCCGGTGCCGGCCCCCGCTCCAGTGCCCCAGCCAGCACCGCAGCCAGCGCCCGTGCCGGCGCCCGGTGCAACGGAATCAACCGGATCTTCCGGATCCACGACAACGAAGGTCGAACGCGTGACGCCAGACACCACGTCCCCCTCGTCGAGCAGTACTGCTCCCGCCGGCGCGACCGGCACGTCTTTCACCATGCACGCTCACGGCACGCCGGGGGCTGGCCGCCGCAACATGGCAGCCTGGTGGGCCATCGGCATCATCCTGGTGCTGGCCATCGCGGGCGGCTTCTTCTGGCTGCAGATGCGCGTGGAACACCTGACCCAGGAGCTGGCCCGCCGCCAGCAAAGCAACGATGCGCTGGTGCAGGAAACGCGCGTGCTGTCGAAGAACGCGCAGGACACGGTCAAGGAACTGCAGGCCAAGGTCGGCGCGCTCGACGGCCAGGTGGTGGAGGCCCGCGACAAGCAGGCCGCGCTGGAGCAGGTCTACCAGGACCTGATGCGCAATCGCGACGACTGGGAAATCGCCGAGATCCAGCAACTGCTGACCAACGCGGGCCAGCAGCTGCAGCTGACCGGCAACGTGCAGGTGGCGCTGGCCGCGCTGCAGAGTGCCGATGCCCGGCTGGCCCGGTCCGACAAGCCTCAGTACAACCTGCTGCGCCGCGCCATCGCCCGCGACATCGCGCGCATGAAGGCGGTGCCCGATACCGACCTGACCGGCGCCGCCATCAAGCTCGACGAGTCAATCAACCAGATCGATGCGTTGCCGCTGCTGTCGGGCGAACGCATGCTCGACCGCGTGCCGGGGGAGACCGGCAAGCCGGCCGCGCCGGAAGGCAAGGGCGCGGCATCGGCGCCGGCCGCCGGCGGCAACGTGCTGACGCGCACGTGGGACTATGTGCTGGCCGAGCTGGGCCAGGTGATCCGGGTGCGCAAGGTGGAAGACACCAATGCGCTGCTGCTGTCCGGCGACCAGGGCTGGTTCCTGCGCGAGAATGTCAAGCTGCGGCTGCTCAACGCGCGGCTGGCGCTGCTGTCGCGCAACGAGCCGGTGTTCCGCAATGACCTGGCCGCCGCCCAGGCAATGATCGGGCGCTATTTCGATACGCGCTCGCGCCGCGTGCAGGGCGTGCTGACCCTGCTCAAGCAGGCCCAGGCCAGCGCCGTGACCGTATCGCTGCCGACCATGGCCGAGAGCCTTGGCGCGCTGCGTGCCCTGAAGAAGGAGTAGCCGCATGCGACTGCTTTTCTGGGTAGCCGTATTGTTCGGCGGCGCCGTCGGGCTGGCGCTGTTCACGCAGTTTAACCACAGCAACGTGGTGCTGTTCTATCCGCCGTACCGGGTAGAGATGTCGCTGAACCTGGCGCTGGCGTTGCTGTTGTTGGCCTTCTTCGTGATCTGGACCATCATGTCCACGGCGCGCCATCTGTCGGAAATGCCCCGCCGTGCGGCGGCATACCGCGAGCGCAGCCGCATGGGCAAGGCGCAGGCCGCGCTGCGCGAGTCGATCGAAAACCTGTTCGCGGGCCGCTTTGCCCGCGCCGAACGCGCCGCCAAGGAAGCCCAGGCCTGGCCCGAGCAGGCCCAGACCGCCGCGCTGGTTGGCGCGCGCGCCGCGCACCGGATGCAGGAGTCGGACCGCCGCGACGCGTGGATGGCACAGGTGACCGACCCCGAGCGCGAACAGGCACGGCTGGTGTCGATGGCCGAGCTGCTCGTCGACGCGCGTGACCCCGAAGGCGCGCTGGACACCATCGCCCAGTTGCAGGAAAAGGGCGGGCGCCAGATTCACGTGCAGCGGATTGCGCTGCGGGCGCACCAGCACCTGAAGAACTGGACCGAGGTGTTGCGGCTGGCCCGGTCGCTGGAAAAGCGCAACGCGCTGCATCCTGTGCTGGCGCTGCGGCTCAAGCAAATGGCGGTGGAGGCGATGCTGGAAGAGCGTCGCCACGACGCGGAATCGCTCTATCACTTCTGGCGTTCGCTGTCCGCCGACGAGCGGCACGCGGTACGCATCGCCGAACAGGCCGCGCGCTATTTCTCGGCGCTGAACCGGCAGAACGAGGCCCGCCGCATCGTCGAGGAAGCGCTGAAGTTCAACTGGGACAGCCGGCTGGTGCAGCGCTACGCCGATTGCGCGGAACCGGGCAAGGCCCTGCCGCAGATCCAGCAGGCGGAAAAATGGCTGGCCGAGCATCCGAACGATGCCGACCTCTACTACACACTGGGCGTGCTGTGCCTGACCGAGCAGCTCTGGGGCAAGGCACAGTCGAACTTCGAGCGCGCGCTGAAGTACGCCGACCGCGAGCAGCAGCGCCGCATCTGCGTGCGCGCCCATCTGGCGCTGGCCCGGCTGTTCGAGGAAACGGACCGGCCCGAGGAAGCGCAGAAGCACTATCGCGAAAGTGCGATGCTGGCAGCCTGAGTGTTTTCTCCGCTCTCCCACATTGCGGGCGAGCGGAGAACACAGTCATTCAGTCCCTGATTTTCTTCGCCTTCACTGCCCCATACCGCTCCAGCGCCTCCATCCGTGCAATCTTGTGCTGCACGATGGGCTCCGGGTAGTTGTCTCCCAGCTTCACGCCAGCCGCCGCCAGCACGTCGTCGGGCGCGGTCCACGGTGCGTGGACGTACTTGTCCGGCAGGTTTTCCAGCACGGGCAGGTATTTGCGGATGAATTTGCCCTGCGGATCGAATTTCTCCGACTGCGTCACCGGATTGAAGATGCGGAAGTAGGGCTGCGCGTCGCAGCCGGTGGACGCCGCCCACTGCCAGCCACCGTTGTTCGATGAGAATTCGAAATCGTTGAGCTGATCGGCGAAATACTGCTCGCCCCGGCGCCAGTCCACGCCCAGGTCTTTCACCAGGAAGCTGGCCGTAACCATGCGCAGCCGGTTGTGCATGTAGCCGCTTTGCTGGATCTGCAGCATCGCGGCGTCCACCAGCGGGTAGCCGGTACGGGCCTGGCACCAGGCGTCGAAATACTCATCGCCGGTGTGGGGGTCGGCCCATTGCAACGCGTCGTAGGCCTCGTGGTACGACTTGCCGGCCGCCACGCGCGGATGGTGGTGCAGGATCATGAAATAGAAATCGCGCCAGATCAGCTCGCCCAGCCACACGGCTGCCCCGGCACTGGCGACGCCGCCGTGACGGACCACCTCGTGCGCGGCACGTGCCAACGCCCGGATCGAGATGGTGCCGAAGCGCAGGTGCACCGACAGGTAGCTCGGGCCTCGCTGCGCGGGGCAGTCGCGGCGCCGGCCGTAATCGCCGATACGCTCCATGAAGTCGTCGAACAGCGACTTGGCGCCCGCCATGCCGGTGGGCATGGCGATGTCCGGCAGGTTGCTGGGCGCGAAACCGAGCGATTCCAGCGTAGGCAGCGCGTGTTCGTGGCAACCCGGCACCGGGGCCAGGGCCTTGAGATATTGGTCGAGGGGATAGGGCCGCAGGTCGAAAGGCTGCAGCGCTTTGAGCCAGGCGTTCTTGTACGGCGTGAACACGCTGAAGGGCTGGCCCTGGCCGGTCAGGATCTCGTCGGCTTCGAACACGGCCTGATCCTTGAACGTGAACAGCGCCCGGCCGTCGGCCGCCAGCGCCTGGCGTACGGCGGCGTCGCGGTCGTTGGCGGCCGGCTCGTAGTCGTGATTGGCGAAGACGGCCTCGGCGTCGAGTTCGGCGGCCAGTTTCGGGATGGCGTGGCGCGCGGTATCGTCAAGGACGATCAGCCCGCCGCCGGCGTCGGTCAGCGCCTGCTTCAGCGGCGCCAGCGACCGCAGGATGAAGTCCACCCGCCGGTCGGCCTTGAGCCCGCGCTGGCGCAGCGGATCAAGGATCTCGCGGTCGAACACGAACACGCACCATACCTGTTGACAGTGCTTGAGGGCATAATGCAGCGCCGCGTGGTCGTCGGCGCGCAGGTCGCGCCGGAACCAGACCAGGCCGCGCGCGAATGTCTGGTCGATCCGGTAGGGCTGGCGCCCGGTCTCCCCGGCGGCGCCCGAATCAGGAAAAGGTGATCTCGGCATCGCCGTAACCTAACATAGCCGCCCGGCCTTCGACCGGCGTTTTACCCGCTTTTCCAACGTATTTCCAACCGCGCAGCGCAGATTTCCCATGGCCATGACACTCGACCGCATCCTGCAATCCCAAGGCTTCGGCACGCGCCGCTACTGTGGCGACCTGGTCGAGGCCGGGCTCGTCGAAGTCAACGGCGAGCTTTGCGAAAACCCCGGTGCGCGCTTCGAGGTGGATGGCCTGCGCCTGACCGTCGATGGCGAAGAATGGCTGGCCTTCACCAAGGCCTACCTGATGCTCAACAAGCCCACGGGCTATGAGTGCTCGCAGAAGCCGCGCCACCATCCCAGCGTCTACAACCTGCTGCCGGTGCCGCTGCGCCAGCGTGAGGTGCAGGCCGTGGGGCGGCTCGACCACGACACCACGGGCCTGCTGCTGCTGACCGACGACGGCCAGTTCATCCATGCGCAGACTTCGCCGAAGAAGCAGGTGCCCAAGGTGTACGACGTCACCACGTTCGATCCGGTGACGCCCGAACAGGTCGAGGCCCTGCGCACGGGCGTGAAGCTCGACGACGAACCTGCGCCGCTGGCCGCGCATGCCTGCGAAGCCACTGGCAAGCGTAGCCTGCGCATCTGGCTGCTGCAGGGCAAGTACCACCAGGTCAAGCGCATGGTGGCCGCGGCGGGCAATCATGTGACGGCGCTGCACCGCAGCGCAATCGGCGGACTGCGGCTCGACCCCGCGCTGGCGCTGGGCGAATGGCGCTGGCTGACACCCGAGGACCTGGCCGCGCTGAAACAGCCGGGGCTCTGAACCGCGCCGGCGGGGTGTTGCAACCTGCCCGTGGCGCAGAAGTTTTCCGCGGCAGGCGGGGGCTGATTTGGTAGAATGCAAGCCATGGCGACGCCCGAAGCTTCCATCAATCTCACCAATCAGTTCCTGATTGCCATGCCTGGCATGGCCGATCCGACGTTTTCGGGTTCCGTTGTCTACCTTTGCGAGCATAACGAGCGCGGCGCGCTTGGCCTGGTGATCAACCGGCCGATCGACATCGACATGGCCACGCTCTTCGACAAGATCGATCTCAAGCTCGAAATCCAGCCTGTTGCCCACCAGCCGGTCTATTTCGGCGGCCCGGTGCAGACCGAGCGCGGCTTTGTGCTGCATGACCCGGTTGGCATCTATGTGTCGTCGCTGGCGGTGCCGGGCGGGCTGGAAATGACGACTTCCAAGGACGTGCTCGAAGCCGTGGCCAACGGCAGCGGCCCGCACCGGTTCCTGCTGACGCTCGGCTACGCGGGCTGGGGCGCCGGCCAGCTCGAGGAAGAACTGAGCCGCAATGGCTGGCTGACCGTGCAGGCCGATCCCGAAATCATTTTCAGCGTGCCCCCCGAAGAGCGCTTCGCGGCGGCCGTGCGCCTGCTTGGCATCGACGTAGCGATGCTGTCGGGCGAGGCAGGGCATGCCTGAGCAGGCGGGGCGCGAGACGCCCCGCGACGGCACGGTGCTCGCCTTCGACTATGGCGAGAAAAAAATCGGCGTGGCGCTAGGTAATTTCATCACCCGGCAAGCGCGCGCCCTTACGATTCTTCCCAATGTCACGGTGGAAGCCCGCTTCGCGGCCGTTGGCGCGCTGATCCAGGAGTGGTCGCCCGTGCGGCTGGTGGTTGGCATGCCGGTCAACCCCGAAGCCGGCCCCGATGACGCGGAACAACCCTCGATGCGGCTTGCGCGCCGCTTCGGCAACCAGTTGAACGGCCGCTTCGACCTGCCCGTGGAATGGGTGGACGAGCGATATTCGTCGCGTGCCGCCTCGATGGCCGGGGCGAAGCGCGGGGCGCTGGACGCCGAGGCCGCCCGGATCATCCTGCAACAGTATTTCGACGAAATCCCGCTATGACCCAGACCTCCCCTCCCAACGCCGAGGCGCTGTACCACGCGCTGCGCGACCAGGCCCAGGCCCTGATGCCGTCCAGCGACCGCGCGCGCTGGTCGGTGGCCGGCATCTATTCCGGCGGCGCCTGGATTGCCGAGCGTCTGGCGGCCGACCTGAACCTGGGCGAGCATGGCGTGATCAACGTGGCCTTCCACCGCGACGACTACGCCAAGAAGGGCCTGCACAGCCAGGCGCAGTCGACCACACTGCCCTTCGACGTGCAGGACCGCAACATCCTGCTGATCGACGATGTGCTGGCCACGGGCCGCACCATCCGTGCCGCCGTGAACGAGCTGTTCGACTACGGCCGTCCGGCGCGCGTGGCGCTGGCCGTGCTGGCAGACCGCGGCGGCCGGGAGCTGCCGTGCGCCGCCGACTACGCCGCCACCACGGTGACGTTGCCGCACGACAAGACGCTGGTGCTGTCGCATCAGGGCGCCGGCGCGACGATGCGCTTCGCCTTTGCGACCGAAGCCCGCGCCTGAGTGTCAACGCAAGGCGCGCCTTGCGCGTCAAGCACCGAAGCCCCCGAAAGCATACCCAGACTGAACCCGCGCCCGACCCACCTGCCATGACCAAGATGTTCCGCAACCCGCAGCTCACCAAGAACGGCGAGCTCAAGCACCTGTTGTCGATCGAGGGGCTGTCGCGTGACATGATCACGCACATCCTCGACACCGCCAGCCAGTTCGTCTCGCTGTCCGACTCGGATCGCGAGGTCAAGAAGGTGCCGCTGCTGCGCGGCAAGAGCGTGTTCAACCTGTTCTTCGAGAACTCCACGCGTACGCGCACCACGTTCGAGATTGCCGCCAAGCGGCTGTCGGCCGACGTGCTGAACCTGAACATCAACGCCAGCTCCACCAGCAAGGGCGAGTCGCTGCTGGACACCATCAACAACCTGTCGGCGATGTCGGCCGACATGTTCGTGGTGCGCCATGCCAGCTCCGGCGCGCCGTACCTGATTGCCGAGCACGTGGCGCCGCATGTGCACGTGATCAACGCCGGCGACGGCCGCCACGCGCACCCGACGCAGGGCCTGCTGGACATGTACACGATCCGGCATTTCAAGAAGGACTTCACGAACCTGACGGTGGCCATCGTCGGCGACATCCTGCATTCGCGGGTGGCGCGCTCCGATATCCACGCGCTGACCACGCTGGGCGTGCCCGAAGTGCGCGCCATCGGTCCCCGCACGTTGCTGCCGTCCGGGCTGGAGCAGATGGGCGTGCGCGTCTTCCACAACATGGAAGAGGGGCTGAAGGGCGTGGACGTGGTGATCATGCTGCGCCTGCAGAACGAGCGGATGAGCGGGGCGCTGCTGCCGTCGGCGCAAGAGTACTTCAAGGCCTATGGCCTGACGCCGGAGCGCATGGCGCTGGCCAAGCCGGACGCCATCGTGATGCACCCGGGCCCGATGAACCGCGGCGTGGAGATCGACTCCGCCGTGGCCGACGGCCCGCAATCGGTGATCCTGAACCAGGTGACGTTCGGCATCGCCGTCCGCATGGCCGTGATGGGCATCGTCGCCGGTAATAACGACTAAGCCCGACCTTGGATACAACGAACCGTACAGCGCAAGACGACATGAAGATTCACATCCAGGGTGGCCGCCTGATCGATCCGGCCGCGAACCTCGACGCCGAACAAGACCTCTACATTGCCGCCGGCAAGATTGTCGGCGTGGGCCGTGCGCCAACCGATTTCAACGCCAACAAGACCATCGACGCGCGCGGCATGATCGTGTGCCCGGGTCTGGTGGACTTGTCCGCGCGCCTGCGCGAGCCGGGCTTCGAGTACAAGGCCACGCTGGAGTCTGAAGTGGGCGCGGCCACGGCCGGGGGTGTGACCAGCCTGGTGTGCCCGCCCGATACCGACCCCGTGCTCGACGAGCCGGGCCTGGTCGAGATGCTCAAGTTCCGCGCGCGCCGGCTGAACCAGACCCACGTGTATCCGCTGGGCGCGCTGACGGTGGGCCTGAAGGGTGAGTCGCTGACCGAGATGGGCCAGCTGACCGAGGCCGGCTGTGTCGGCTTCAGCCAGGCCGAGGAACCGATCCGCGATACCAAGGTGCTGCAGCGCGCGATGCAGTACGCGCAGACTTTCGGCTTCACGCTGTGGCTGCGCCCCGAAGACCCGTTCCTGGGCGGCGGCGTGGCTGCCAGCGGCGCCGTGGCGTCACGGCTGGGTCTCTCCGGCGTGTCCGTCATCGCCGAGACGGTGCGCCTGCACACGATTTTCGAACTGATGCGTGCCACCGGCGCGCGCGTGCACCTGTGCCGGCTCTCGTCGGCCGCCGGCCTGGAACTGGTGCGGCAGGCTCGCAAGGAAGGCCTGGCCGTGACGTGCGATGTGAATATCCACCACGTCTCGCTGACCGACATGGATATCGGCTTCTTCAACAGCCAGATGCGCTTCACGCCGCCGCTGCGCAGTGGGCGTGACCGCGACGCCATCGTGGCCGCGCTGGCCGACGGCACGATCGACGCGTTGTGTTCGGACCACACACCGGTGGACGACGACGAAAAGCTGCTGCCGTTCGCCGAGGCCACGCCGGGTGCCACCGGCCTGGAACTGCTGCTGCCGCTGACGCTGCGCTGGGCCGCGGAGCACAAGGTGCCGCTGGTGAAGGCGCTGGCGCGCATCACCAGCGAACCCGCCCGCGTGATCGGCCTGCATGCCGGATCGCTCACCACGGGCAGCGCCGCCGATATCTGCGTGTTCGATCCGAACCAGGTGTGGAAGGTGGAGCGCAGCGCGCTGAAGAGCCAGGGCAAGAATTCGCCGTGGCTCGGTTACGAGATGGAAGGGCGCGTGCGCATGACCCTGGTCGACGGCCAGGTCGTGTACGAGCAGCGCTGACCGGCATCGGGCGGAAAGTCACCGGGGTTCGAGAATGATCTGGCTACGCAAGTTGCGGCTTGGCTTTCACCTGCTGCGCGGCATGCTCGTTTGCGCAACGGTTTTCCCGTGGGCGAGCGCTCACCTGCGCGAGCGGCTGATCCGGGGCTGGTCGCGCAAGCTGCTGGCCATCTGCGGGATCGAGGTGGAAGTGCAGGGCCTGGCACCGGGCGCGGCCGCGCCGCGCGGCGCGATGCTGGTGTCGAACCATATCTCGTGGCTCGACATCTACGTGATCCATAGCTGGCAGCCGGTGCGTTTCGTCGCCAAGTCGGAAATCCGTAGCTGGCCGTTGATTGGCTGGCTGTGCGACAAGACCGGCACGATCTTCATCGAGCGTGCACGCAAGCGGGACGCGCACCGCGTGCTGCATCACATTACCGAGGTGATGCAGCAGGGCGACCTGGTCTGCGTCTTCCCCGAAGGCACCACCACCGACGGCAGCACCGTGCTGCCGTTTCACGCCAACCTGATGCAGGCGCCTGTCGCCGGCGGCCTGCCGGTGCAGCCGGCGGGACTGAGCTACCTCGACGCCGCTACGGGCAAGCCGACGCTGGCGCCGGCGTATATCGGCGATCTGTCGCTGATCCAGTGCCTGAACGCCATCCTGAAATCGCCGCCGATCAAGGCCAGGCTGACCTTGGGGCCGCAGTTAGTGGCCGCTTCGGCCAGCCGGCGCGAGCTGGCGGAGGCGGCCAGGGAGGTGGTGATGTGTCTGGTGGATGGGCGGGGCGATGCCGCGCGCGACGCGGCGGACCGGCTGAGTCAGCTGAGTCAGCCTGCCCTGCAGGTCTCGCAGCCTACGGCTGCCATGTCTTGACACATTAGTCGTCCCCGCTGGCGCGGGGGATGCTTCCGGCTAGGCAAGCGGGTCACAATACTGCGGGCAATCGACCTGGATGATCGTTCGTGCATCCGGATCGCGCGCCAACCTGGCAGCGGTCAGCTTGCCTCCCCAGACACAGCCGGTATCGAGCGCCATCAGATTCGAGCGCAAGACCAGGCCCAGAGTCGACCAGTGCCCACACACCACGGTGACATCGGCAGTGCGTCGACCCGGAACTTCGAACCACGGCATGACGCCGGCCGGCGCGTTGCCGAGCCCCTCCTTGGTTTTCAGGTCCATCACACCGTCTGCGGAGCAAAACCGCAGCCGGGTCAGCGCGTTGACCACCACCCGGTGCCGTTCGATGCCGCGCAGACTGTCGTCCCAGCGATCCGCCGCGTTGCCGAACACGTCCGCCAGGAACCCTTGCCAGTTTGACCCCTGAAGCTCGGCTTCAACCTCGCGCGCCAGGTCCACGACTTCGTCGGCGGTCCATTGCGGCAGCACGCCCGCGTGGACAATCAGGAAATCGTCCTCACGGATGGCCAGGGGCTGGTGACGCAACCAGGTGAGTAATTCGTCACGTTCGGGGGCATCGAGAATATCATCGACGGTGTCCGACTTGCCCTTCTTGCGCACCCCGGCAGCGACGGCCAGCAGATGGATGTCGTGGTTGCCGAGCACGGTCTGGGCGCGGGAACCCATGGCCTTGACGGTACGCAGCGTCTGCAGCGAGGCCGGGCCGCGGTTGACGAGGTCGCCGACGAAACGGAGGGGGGCGTCGGGAGGGAGTTGCTCCAGCAGGGTGGCGAGGGAGGGGGCACAGCCCTGGAGGTCGCCGATGGCGAAATGTCTGTCGGACACAGGATGATTAACGGGCATCGAGGGTTTGGCGGTATCGATATCAGCGATAAAAGTGCCAGAAGCACATTTTCGGCGCTTCATCTAATCGATTTGGGCAATCGTTACAACACGCTACAAAAAGTTGGACTCTGGACCAGGGAAGGCATAGCTGGTCGGCTAGAATAGCGCCACTTCCAAGAGGACTTAAAACGACCGCTATCCCCCACTGGATCAGGCGGGCACCCGGCTATTGTCGGGCACTCGAAACATATCGATAAGCAGGGAGCAAAGTTTTGTCGCACATTCTAGTCACAGGCGGGGCCGGGTTCATCGGGGCGAATTTCGTCCTCGACTGGCTTGCGCAACCGGGTGCGGACAGCGTTGTCAATGTCGACAAGCTGACGTATGCGGGGAACCTGAAGACCCTGGCGTCGCTGGAAGGCGATCAACGTCACGTCTTCTCGCAGACCGATATCTGTGACCGTGCCGCTCTGGATCGCCTGCTGAACGAATACAAGCCGCGCGCGATTGTGCATTTCGCGGCGGAAAGCCATGTTGACCGGTCAATTCACGGGCCGGGCGAATTTATCCAGACCAATATCGTCGGCACCTTCACGCTGCTGGAGGCCGCGCGCGCATATTGGAGTGGCCTGGATGATGCGGCAAAAGCCGGTTTCCGTTTCCTCCACGTTTCCACCGACGAAGTGTTCGGTTCGCTCGGCCCGTCGGATCCGCAATTTTCGGAAACCACGGCCTACGCGCCCAATAGCCCTTACTCGGCGTCGAAGGCTGCTTCGGACCACCTTGTGCGCGCCTATCACCACACGTACGGCATGCCGGTGGTGACAACGAACTGCTCGAACAACTACGGCCCCTACCATTTCCCCGAGAAGCTGATCCCGCTGATGATCACGAACGCGCTCACGGGCAAGGCATTGCCGGTGTATGGCGACGGTCAAAACGTGCGCGACTGGCTGTACGTGGGCGACCACTGCAGCGCGATTCGCGAAGTACTGGCGCGCGGCCGGCTGGGGGAGACGTACAACGTGGGCGGCTGGAACGAAAAGACCAACCTCGACGTGGTCTACACGCTGTGCGACCTGCTCGACGAGCTTCAGCCCAAGGCCACCGGCTCGTATCGCGACCAGATCACGTTCGTGAAGGACCGGCCCGGTCATGACCGCCGCTATGCGATTGATGCCCGCAAGCTGGAACGGGAATTGGGCTGGACGCCGGCCGAGACGTTCGAGACTGGCCTGCGCAAGACCGTGCGGTGGTATCTGGATAACCAGGCCTGGGTGCAGGATGTGATCTCGGGCGGATATCGGGAATGGGTCGTCAAACAATATGCAGCGTAAGGCTTGCCCAACGCCTACCATCCTTGTAACAGGAAGCAACGGGCAAGTCGGGTTCGAACTGCGCCGCAGCCTCGCAAGCCTGGGCAGGGTAGTGGCCCTCGGTCGGGCCGACTGTAATCTCCTCGACCTGGACGCGGTACGTGCCCAACTGCGTCGCTGGCGTCCGGATGTCATCGTGAACGCTGCTGCCTACACGGATGTGGACGAGGCCGAATCGGACGCTGACACGGCGTTTGCCGTGAACGGTGTGGCACCTGGCGTCATGGCCGAGGAGGCACGTGCGCTTGGTAGCCTGCTGGTACATTACTCGACCGATTACGTGTTTCCCGGTACTGGCGATAGGCCCCATACGGAAACCGATGCGGTGGGGCCCTCGTCGGTCTACGGGAAAAGCAAGTTGGCGGGAGAGCAAGCGATCGCGCAGGTCGATGCCCGCGCGATCGTATTGCGTACATCCTGGGTTGCGGGCGTGTACGGGCACAATTTTGTTCGGACCATACTGGAGCTGGGCCGCACCCGTGACGTGCTCCGTGTCATCGATGATCAGATCGGCGCGCCGACGACGGCTTCGCTGATTGCCGATGTCACGGCACGCATCATAGATCGTCAGTGGCTGCATGCAGACCGCGCGTTATTTCCGGTTGGCATCTACCATCTTGCCGCTTCGGGAGAAACGTCATGGCATGGCTATGCCAAGGCGGTACTGAGCCAGGCTGCAAACTGTGGAGCGAAGCTGAAGATCGATGCTGCGCATATTCAAGCCGTAGCGTCCGGCGCGTTTCCGCAGGTGGCAACGCGACCGCGCAATTCACGACTCGATACGCGGAAGCTAAGCGAGACATTCGATATCTTTCTGCCAGCGTGGCAGGTGGGAATCGAGCAACTGATCGAACAGATTTTTTTTGATACTGAACATGCGTAAAGGCATTATCCTGGCCGGCGGTTCCGGCACACGCCTGTACCCGATCACGCGGTCGGTTTCGAAGCAGTTGCTGCCGGTGTATGACAAGCCGATGATCTACTATCCGCTGTCCACGCTGATGCTGGCAGGGATTCGCGACATCCTCATCATCTCGACGCCGGAAGATACTCCGCGTTTTTCGGAGATGCTTGGCGATGGTGCGCAATGGGGCCTTAACCTCAGCTATGCGGTTCAACCGTCGCCGGACGGCCTCGCACAAGCATTCATTATCGGTCGTGAATTCATCGGCAATGACCCTTCGACCCTGATCCTGGGAGACAACATCTTCCACGGCCACGCGCTGATCCGGCAGCTGAAAGAAGTGTCCGCGCGAGAGTCCGGTGCGACGGTCTTTGCTTACCACGTGCACGATCCGGAGCGATATGGCGTGGTCGAGTTCGACGACGGTTTCCGTGCGTTGTCGCTGGAAGAAAAACCGGTATCGCCGCGCTCGAATTACGCCGTGACCGGTCTGTATTTCTACGATAATCAGGTTTGCGATATTGCGACTGAAATTCGTCCTTCGGCACGCGGTGAACTCGAAATTACCGATGTGAACAAGCGCTATCTCGAGATGGCGCAACTGGAGGTAGAGGTGCTCGGTCGCGGCTACGCATGGCTCGACACGGGTACGTACGACTCCCTCCTGGAGGCCGCAAGCTTCATTGCCACCGTACAGAAACGGCAAGGTCTGATGGTGGCGTGCCCGGAAGAGATCGCTTTCCGCAACAAGTGGATTGGTGCGGAGGCTGTCGAGAAAATGGCCAGGACGCTGGCGAAGAACTCGTACGGGCAATATCTGCACAGCCTGCTGGCGGACGGACATCGGTAAATGACGCACCTGTCTGGCCCAACGGCCACGCCTACTTCCATTCCGGACGTCCTGGTCCTGGAACCGCGCGTCTTTCGGGACGAGCGCGGACATTTTCTGGAGAGTTTCAACCAGCGGGATTTCGAGCGGGCCACCGGCCTTAACCGACAGTTTGTCCAGGACAATGAATCGCGTTCTCTACGAAACGTGGTGCGAGGTCTGCATTTTCAGACGCGTCGGCCGCAAGGCAAACTTGTGCGCGTCACCGCGGGAGAGATATTCGATGTCGCCGTGGACTTGCGCGGTGGTTCTCCCACGTTTGGCAAGTGGGTTGGCTTGACCTTGTCATCACAGAACTTCCGGCAACTGTGGGTGCCAGAGGGCTTCGCACACGGATTCATGGTGATGTCCGAGTACGCGGACGTGCACTACAAGATGACGGAATACTACGATCCGCAGCACGAGTCTGCGATCGCCTGGAACGATTCCGAGATCGGCATTGACTGGCCGAAGATGGAAGGGGTCATCCTTCACCAGCGCGATGCGACGGCGCCGGCTTTGCGCGACGTTGACATTCCTTTTCAGGTGGCGCCGTGACGCACGACTACCTTGGAAAATCGGGTGAAGTCCAGTGTGCGCTCGTGCAGGAGGAGGCCCGCGCAGTTGGCGGAAGCCGTGCCATATTGTTTTGCGCCAACACCGCATGGTCGATGTACCGGTTTCGCCGGGGCATGCTTGCGGCCCTGATTCGCGATGGCTATGAAGTGCACGTGGTGGCACCCGACGACGCAGAGGCCGGCGCGCTTCGCGCCATGGGGTGCATCTTTCATCCGCTGGCGATGGCGGCGCAGGGGCGAAACCCGCTGCAAGATCTGAAGCTCGTGGCATCGCTGCTGGCGCTATACCGGCGCGTGCGCCCTGCGCTGATTTTCCACTACACGATCAAGCCAAATATCTACGGCTCGATTGCGGCACGACTCGCTGGCATTCGTTCGATCGCGGTGACTACCGGGCTCGGCTACGTTTTTATCAACAAGGGCATTGTTTCAAGCGTGAGCAAGCTCTTGTATCGCATCTCGCTGCGGTTTTCCGGGCAGGTGTGGTTCCTGAATCAGGAAGATCGCCGTACCTTCGTTTCCGCCGGGCTGGTGGACGGCCGAAAGTGCACGGTGCTACCGGGCGAGGGTATCGATCTGGAGTTCTTCTCGCCGGTTCCGCAAGCCGATGAGTCAGAGCAGGGCGAATTTCGCTTCCTGCTGATTGCTCGCATGCTCTGGGACAAGGGTATTGGCGAATATGTCGCAGCCGCGCGCGCGTTGAAGAGCAAGTACCAGCATGTGAGATTCCAGATGGTAGGTCCGTCGGGCGGCGAAAGTCCGAGTGCCATTCCGGAGAGTCAGGTCGAAGCATGGGTTCGCGAAGGTGTTGTGGAATACCTGGGAATGGTGCCCGATATTCGTCCAATGATTGGTGCCGCGAATTGCGTAGTCTTGCCTTCCTACCGCGAAGGCATACCGCGGGCGCTGCTCGAGGCCGCGGCCATGGCGCGTCCTGTTGTCGCGACGGCAGTGCCAGGCTGCATGGACGTAGTTGACCACGGGGAAACCGGCTTGCTTTGTCGCGAAAGAGATCCGCGTGACCTGGCGGCCAAGATGGAAGCAATGGTATTGCGTGATCGGGATGGCATGCGTCAGATGGGAGCCGCAGGTCGCGCAAAGATGCAGTCGAGTTTCGATGAAAAATTCATTGTCGAGCATTACCGCAATGTCATTCACGCCTTGGCCTAGCAAGTGGAACAAGGCGGAAGCGATGCTGCACGACTCGCCGGTTTTTCGAAGCCACATGCACGAATTGATTGAATTTTGAAATAGCGGACGCTGGAGCTTGCAATTTCTATGACTTTTGTTCCTGTGATTCTTTCGGGTGGGGCGGGTACCAGACTATGGCCCGTGTCGCGTGAGCTTCATCCAAAGCCATTTATTCGGCTTGCGGGTTCGCACAGTCTGCTGCAGAAAACGTTCCTGCGCGCTGCGGCGCTCCCGGATGTTGCCGAAATCCTTACGGTGACAAATCGGGAACTGTTTTTCAAGACCGAGGACGAGTACCGTGAAGTCAACGATACTGGGCTGGCGACGTCTTACCTGCTGGAACCGTTCGGACGCAATACGTCCGCAGCCATCTGTGCGGCTGCCATCGATGTTGCCGAGAGGCACGGTGATGATGCCACGCTGCTGATTCTCGCTGCCGATCACATCATCAAGGATCAGGCTGCATTTGCCGATGCCATTGCACAGGCGCGGGCATTGGCGGCGCAGGAGCAATTGGTGACGCTCGGCATTCATCCGGACGGGCCGGAAACCGGCTACGGATACATCGAGGCGGATGGGTCGAAAGTTCTACGCTTCGTGGAAAAGCCGTCGCTGGAAAAGGCGACAGAGTATTGCGCCAGCGGGCGTCACTTCTGGAATGCCGGCATCTTTTGCTTCCGCGCTGGCACTGTGCTCGCTCAATTGGAAAAGCATGCGCCGGAAGTGCTGGCGGCAATGCGCGCGTGCATGAGCGCGTCGAACACCTTGCGGGGCGAGGGAATGACGCAGCGAACGTTGGCGGCTGACTCCTTCAAGGAGGCACCGAATATTTCCATCGATTATGCATTGATGGAGAAGTCTGCCGATGTCGCTGTCGTGCCGTGTGAAATCGGTTGGAGCGATGTGGGTTCCTGGAGCGCCATTAGCGACTTGGCGGATGCGGACGCCTGTGGAAACAAGGTGGAAGGTGAGGCATTACTGCACGATGCCGAAAATTGCTATGTTCGTAGCGAAGATCGCCTCGTAAGCCTGGTGGGCACACAGGATCTGATCGTGGTGGACACGGCGGATGCGCTGCTGATTGCAGACAAGTCGCGCGCCCAGGAAGTGAAGGAAATCGTACGTCAGTTGAATTCCCAGGGACATGCAGCCAGCAAGGTGCATCGCAAGGTGCATCGTCCCTGGGGAACCTACACGGTGCTCGAAGGCGGCATGCGCTTCAAGATCAAGCGCATTGAGGTAAAGCCGGGGGCATCGCTGTCGCTCCAGATGCACTACCACCGCAGCGAGCATTGGATCGTGGTCAGCGGCATGGCGAAGGTCATCAATGGCGAGCGTGAAATGCTCGTCAACACAAACGAATCCACATACATTCCGGCTGGCAATCGCCACCGGCTTGAAAACCCGGGCAAGTTGCCGCTGGTCATGATTGAAGTCCAGTGCGGGGATTATCTCGAGGAGGACGACATCGTTCGTTTCGAGGATTCCTACGGCAGAACCTAATGACAGGACATGAAATGAAGAAGGTCGCGCTAATTACGGGAATCACCGGCCAGGATGGCGCCTATCTGGCTGAGTTTTTGCTGGCCAAGGGCTATGAAGTGCATGGCATCAAGCGCCGCGCATCGCTGTTCAACACCGACCGGATCGATCATCTGTATCAGGATCCGCACGTTGATCACCGCAACTTCATCTTGCATTACGGTGACCTGACCGATTCGACGAATCTGATCCGGATCATCCAGCAAGTGCAGCCCGACGAGTTGTATAACCTCGGCGCCCAGTCGCACGTGGCAGTGTCGTTCGATAGTCCCGAGTACACCGCCAACAGCGACGCGCTTGGTACGCTGCGCTTGCTCGAGGCGATCCGGATTCTCGGGCTGGAAAAGAAAACGCGCTTCTACCAGGCCTCGACTTCGGAACTGTATGGCCTGGTCCAGGAGATCCCGCAGAAGGAAACCACGCCGTTCTACCCGCGATCGCCGTATGCAGTGGCCAAGCTGTATGGCTACTGGATTACCGTGAATTATCGTGAATCGTACGGCATGTATGCGTGCAACGGGATTCTGTTCAACCACGAGTCTCCGCTGCGTGGAGAGACATTCGTCACCCGCAAGATCACGCGAGCCGTCAGCCGAATCGCACTGGGACTGCAGGACTGCCTGTATCTGGGCAACCTGAACAGTCTGCGCGATTGGGGTCATGCCCGCGACTACGTCGAAATGCAGTGGATGATGCTCCAGCAGCAGCAGCCCGAGGATTTTGTGATTGCTACGGGCGTGCAGTATTCCGTGAGGGAATTTGTGCGTATCGCTGCGGCCGAGCTTGGTATCACGGTGCGCTTCGAAGGCGAAGGCGTTAACGAAATCGGCATCGTCGATAGCGTGGATGCTCAAAAGGCTGCCGCCGCCGGCCTGAAGGTGAGCGCGGGCCAGACCATTGTGCGTGTGGACCCTCGCTATTTCCGGCCGGCCGAAGTGGAAACGCTGCTGGGCGATCCTACCAAGGCCCGCGAGAAGTTGGGCTGGACGCCGCAAACCACTTTTGCGGAACTCGTTCGCGAAATGGTGGAAGCCGATTTCGACCTGGCTCGTCGCGACAGCCTGGTAAAGGAAGCGGGTTTCAAGGCATTCAACTACCACGAGTAAGCGCCAATGAATCGCGACGCAAAAATCTATGTGGCAGGGCATCGCGGCCTGGCCGGTTCGTCTATCGTGCGCTGCCTTCGTGCTGCCGGCTATCACAACCTGGTGTTCCGCACGCATGCGGAACTGGAGCTGACGAACCAGCAGGCGGTGGAATCGTTTTTCCAGGCCGAGCGTCCGGAATACGTGTTTCTGGCGGCCGCCAAGGTGGGTGGCATCCACGCCAACAACACGTACCCGGCGGAATTCATACGTGACAACCTGGCGATCCAGACAAACGTTATTCATTCGGCCTGGCAAAACGGAACCCAGAAGCTGCTGTTTCTGGGGTCGTCCTGCATCTATCCGAAGTTTGCGCCGCAGCCGATGCCGGAGGCGTGCCTGTTGACTGGCGAGCTGGAACCCACCAATGAGTGGTACGCGATCGCCAAGATTGCGGGCATCAAGATGTGCCAGGCGTATCGGCGTCAATATGGTTTCGATGCCATCTCGTTGATGCCCACCAACCTATACGGCCCGGGCGACAATTTCGATTTGCAGAACTCGCATGTATTGCCAGCGCTGCTGCGCAAGTTCCACGAGGCGAGGGAGCGTGGCGATGAGGAGGTGGTGGTTTGGGGCACCGGCACGCCGCGTCGGGAATTCATGCACGTGGACGATCTGGGGGCTGCGGCAGTGTTCCTCATGGAAAACTATTCCGACGAAGGATTTGTCAACGTGGGCGTTGGCGGGGACGTGTCCATCCGGGAACTTGCCGACCTGGTGAAGGACGTGACGGGTTTCAAGGGTCGCATCGTTCAGGATCTGAGCAAGCCAGACGGCACCCCCCGCAAGCTGATGGATGTCAGCAAACTAAGTGCGCTCGGCTGGAAGGCGAAGATTGACCTTCGTGAAGGCGTGGCGCAGACATATGCCTGGTTCGTTCAGGAATACGTCAATGGCGTTCCGCGCTGATTCAGGTGATAGGGCGCCGCGAACACTTCGGCATCGAAAACAGTAGATCTATGACGACGGCAGATAACATAACGCTTTTGGAAAACGGTCGTGCCGCCAAGGATTATTGGCGCGATTTCTGGCGCCACCGCGAATTGCTGATGTTCATGATCTGGCGCGACATCATTGTACGGTACAAGCAGACCGTAGTTGGGGCGAGCTGGGTCTTGATACGCCCGTTCCTTACCATGGTGGTGTTCACCTTTGTCTTTGGCAAAATCGCAAACCTGGCTTCGGCCTCTGCGGATGTGCCATACGCGCTCGTCGTTTTTACGGGACTATTGCCGTGGCTTTTTTTTGCCAATGCACTAAGCGAGTGCAGTAATAGTTTGGTTGGTAACTCAAATCTGATTTCGAAGATCTACTTCCCGCGGCTTATTGTCCCGGTCGGTTCCATTGCGGTCTCGGTCTTCGATTTTTTGATTACCTTCGTGTTGCTTTTCCTGTTGATGGCTTGGCACCGCTTTGTTCCGAGCTGGCACATTGTGTTCATGCCGATCTTCGTCTTTTTGGCTGTCGCGGTGTCCTTCGGACTGGGGTTGTGGACAGCGGCGCTAAACGTGCGCTTTCGTGATTTCCGCCATTTGATTCCATTCGTGCTGCAATTGGGAGTCTACATATCTCCGGTAGGCTATAGCAGTCAGATACTTCCCGAGAAATGGCGTTTCGTCTACTCGTTGAATCCAATGGTCGCAGTAATTGAAGGCTTCCGCTGGTCGGTTCTCGGCGGCGACTTCGTGATTTTCTGGCCGGGATTGTTGGTGTCTCTAGTCATGACTGTTTCCTTGGTTGTGACAGGCGTCTGGTATTTTCGTCGGACTGAATCGACATTTGCAGATGTGATCTAAGCTATGAGTATTGCAATACACGTCGAAAACCTTGCGAAGTGCTACAGCATCGCGCACCAGCGCGCGAAGCGAGATGAATCTCTGCGGGTGGCACTCGAACGCGGAGTGCGGTCCCTTGCGGCGCGTATAGTGGGCCGTAACGGCAGCCAGGTTCCGCTGTTGCCAGATGAAAATAGCGAAGTCAGAGAGAATTTTTATGCGCTAAGTAATGTCTCCTTCGAGGTGAAGACGGGAGAGCGCGTCGGTATTATCGGTGCCAATGGCGCTGGCAAGTCAACGCTGCTTAAGATTCTAAGCCGCATTACCGAGCCTACTAGCGGTCGCATAACCATTCGTGGACGTGTATCGAGTCTCCTAGAAGTCGGAACAGGTTTTCACCCTGAATTGACAGGGCGCGAGAACATTTATTTGAACGGCGCCATTCTTGGCATGCCAAGGAGCGAGATTCGCCGGAAGTTCGACGAGATTGTTGACTTTTCAGAGGTGGAGCGATTCTTGGACACCCCTGTCAAACACTATTCGAGCGGTATGTACGTCCGCCTAGCGTTTTCGGTATCGGCTCACCTAGACCCTGAGGTGCTAATCCTCGACGAAGTGTTGGCTGTGGGCGATGCGCGTTTCCAGAAGAAATGTCTGAGCAAGATGCAGCGTTTCAGCGACGAGGGACGTACTGTGTTATTTGTAAGTCACAGTTCGCACGCAATAAGTCAGTTCTGCAGTTCCGCAATTTATTTGGAGCAGGGGCAGATTAGGCGTATGGGACCCGCTCAGGAGGTCGTGGAAGAGTACATGCAGCGGAGCATGGCCGACCTTGAGAGCGGTCGCCCTATCTTGAAGGCGCTATTTATCCCAGAGCAACCCGTCGGGGATGATTTGGTTCAAGTTTCATCGGTTCATCTGCTTGCCGATGGTACCGAATCTACAGGTGTAGTGCCCATGGGCCAGAGCGTCCGGGTGGGAATTGTATTTCTTGTGACGAATATCACGGATCGTATCTTTGTTCCAAATCTGCATGTGCGAACTCAGGATGGGGGATACGTTTGTGTAGTTATGCCCCCTAACAAGGAAACCAAGCCGCTCTCAACGGGAAGGTACATAGCTGAGTGCGACATACCAGCACAGTATTTGAATAATGGAGTATTCACTATTCAAGTCGTAATCAGCTCATATAGCCATGGTTCGACGGTACATGCCAATGTACCTGATGCTTTGATCTTTCAGGTGTTTGATGACCTGTCAGACACTTCGTATCGAAACGGATATATGCAGGAGATCGGTGGGGTGGTGCGGCCTCGGTTCCAATGGCGCATTGCGAACGCATAAATTTGAAAATTGCATTCAGCATATAAAAATTATGCAAGATTGTTTTGGATGCGATGAATAGGTGACTCGCCAAGAATGATGGATTCTGTAAAGCAAACTTGTCGTGCAATCCTGGGGGGGCTCGCGAGATATTGGTGGCTTCTCTCTAATGGCTCTCGCTTGAAGCGTTGGTTCTTGAGGAGAAGCGATATTGAAATGTGGTTCGATAATGAGCGCGTAATCGAGGCTGCGATCAATTCGGATTCGCTTAGGATTGCGAAAGAGAAGGTCGTGTTCGACGATTTTCGCGAATTCAATCGTCTCAATGCATCGATCGAGCGAGGCGATTTGAGATTGGACTGGGACGATCGTTATCTTTGTTTAGATGATAAGACTCAGGAAACTGGGTTTGATCGTCATTATATTTACCATCCGGCATGGGCCGCGCGCGTTCTTGCGAAGATTCAGCCCAGTAGGCACACCGATATATCTTCAACGCTAAATTTTTGCGCTATCGTTTCGGCTTTTTTTCCGATTGACTTCTATGATTTTCGTCCAGCTCCTTTATATCTGAGCAACTTAAATTCGCGGGCAGCGGACTTGATGGATTTGTCATTTGCGGATGAAAGCATCGAGTCGCTATCATGCATGCATGTGATTGAGCACATCGGGCTTGGGCGGTATGGTGACCCGATCGATCCGAACGGCGACGTAAAGGCAATCAAGGAATTGTGTCGAGTCTTGCAGCCGGGCGGAAATTTGCTGGTCGTTGTACCGATTGGAGAGGCACGTGTGCAATTTAATGCGCACCGAGTTTATAAGCACAGAGATTTCATCAGTTATTTCAACGACCTCGATCTGGTTGAGTTTGCATTGATTCCGGATGGGCCGGTGCCATACGGATTGCTTTATTCGCCGTCAGAGGATGATATAAACGCTCAAAAATACGGTTGTGGTTGTTATTGGTTCCGAAAACCGGTTTTAACTCCGGTGTAACGTAAGCGTCTTGCGGAAGACAATGATTTGTTCGTCGTTTGGGGTGCGATGCCGTCTGAACTCGGCCGCAGACGTTGCGTTAAGACGGGGTGAGTGCAGATATGTTCTTCGTCGGCGTACCTAGCGCGGCAATGTCGATGAAGCGATCTCTCCTCTAGTAGTTCATTTGGTGTTTTAATCTCTATGATCCTTGTAAATCTCATCGGCGGCCTCGGAAACCAGATGTTCCAGTACGCTACGGGCCGCGCCGTGGCCGAGCGTCATGGCGTGCCGCTGCTGCTCGATGCCAGCGGCTTCGCGCACTATGACTTGCGCCGCTACGAACTTGGCGAGCTGGCCATCCAGGCGCGCGTCGCCAGCGAGGAAGAGCTCGCGCGTGCCGGTGTGAAGGCGAAAGCGCCGACGCTGCTGAACCGTGTCAGCAAGGCACTCGGCCTGGATCGCCCCGCCAATCAATTGAAAGAAGCATCGTTCACGTACGACGCGCGCATCGAACATGTGACACCGCCGGTGTACCTCGACGGCTATTGGCAAAGCGAGCGATATTTCGCCGGCATCGCCAGCACGTTGCGCCAGGAGTTCATGCTCAAGGCGCCACTGGACGCGGCAAATTCCAGGATTGCCGATCAGATACGCGAGGCTGGCTCCAGTGCCGTTTCGCTGCATATTCGCCGGGGCGACTATGTCAGCAATTCGCAGACCGCGCAGTACCATGGCGTCTGCTCGCTAGACTACTACCGGGCGGCGGTCGACTACGTCTCGGCCAGGGTGTCCGCACCGCATTTCTATGTCTTTTCGGACGATCATGCGTGGGTCAGCGAGAATTTCCGCATCGACCATGCGGTGACACTCGTCGATGTCAACGGCGCAGACCGTGGCGTTTGCGACATGGCGCTGATGAAGGCCTGCCGTCATCACATTATCGCCAACAGCTCGTTCAGTTGGTGGGGGGCATGGTTGAACCCGCATCCCGAGAAGATCGCCGTTGCGCCACAACGCTGGTTCAGCGGCGCGTCGCACGACACGAGCGACCTGATTCCAGCCTCATGGGTTCGACTATGACCGGGCCTTTGATCAGTGCGGTACTGCCGGTCTACAACGGTGCGGCCGATGTGGAAAAGGCCATCGCAAGCATTCTTGCGCAAACGTTTACCGACTTCGAACTCATTGTCATCAACGATGGGTCGAAGGATAACTCGGCCAGCGTGCTCGAAGCGCTGGAAGACCCCCGCATTCGCCTGTTCCATCAGGACAATATGGGACTCGCAGGGACGCTGAATCGCGGCATATCGCTGGCGCGAGGCCGCTACATCGCGCGCCAGGACCAGGATGACCTGTCGCATCCGGAACGCTTTGCCCGCCAGGTGGCGTTCCTGGAGGCACATCCGGACCATGGTTTGCTGGGGACGGCGGCTCAGATCTGGGTCGGCGATACGCCCACAGACCGTGCCCACGATCACCCTGCCGACCATGGAGCGCTCAGCTTCGAACTGCTGTTCAACAATCCGTTCGTGCACAGTTCAATCATGATGCGCAAGGCCACGGTTGAAGCGGCGGGAGGCTACACCACCGATCCGGCACGGCAACCGCCCGAGGATTACGAACTGTGGTCGCGCATGGTCCGCCACGCGAAAGTGGCAAATCTTGCTGACCGGCTGCTGGTGTACCGCGAGGTGCCAGCCAGCATGTCGCGTACCGGCCCGAATCCGTTCATGGATCGCCTGGTGCTGATCTGTGCGGAAAATCTTGCGGCGGTGCTGCAGGAGGCTCAGCCGTCGCGCGAAATGCTGGATGTGGCGGCGTTGACGCATTCGGCCTTCCATCGCCTCTCGCCCCGTCCCGATATCGACCGCATGTGCGAGGTCGTGCGCCTGGCAGGCCAGAAACTTGCGTCACAATCACCGCAATCGGATGTCCTGCGCCGGACCGATACCAAGATTCAGAATTTGCGGCACCAGCATTTGATTCGTAAGCACAACATGCATTGGGCGCGACCGATTGCGCGGGCTGTACGTGATTTCGGACGTCGCATCGGCATCCTGCCTCGCTGACCGATCGAGTAACGGGAATGGTGTAATGCGGATTCTTTTTTGCTGTGAGTTTTATTTTCCGAGCGTTGGTGGCGTGCAGGAAGTCATGCGCCAACTCGCGGAGCGCCTTGTGCAGCGAGGTCACCAGGTGACTGTGGCCACCACACGTCTCGCGGAGCGAAATTTCACGTCGCACAATGGCGTGGAAATCGTCGAGTTCGGCGTGACTGGCAATGCGGTGCGGGGCATGCACGGTGAACTGGATCGTTATCGCGACTATGTGAAAGCATTCGACGGCGACGCCATCATGATCAAGGCGGCCCAACAGTGGACATTCGATGCGCTGTGGCCAGTTCTTGACCAGGTCCGTGCACGCAAGGTTTTCATTCCCTGCGGTTTCTCGGGCCTGTACGAACCGACCTATGCAAGCTATTTCGAATCGCTGCCCGACGTACTGCGCAAATTTGATCACCTGATCTTCTATGCGGAGCGTTATCGCGACATCGATTTCGCGCGGGAGCACAGGCTTGAGCATCGCAGCATCCTGCCAAACGGGGCGTGCGAGGTGGAATTCTCGGCGAAGAGGGATCCGGAATTCCGCAGGCGGCACAATATTCCGGAAGACAGTTTCGTGTTCCTGACCGTCGGCAGCATGACTGGCGTCAAAGGGCACAAGGAGATTGCGGAGGCGTTTGCCAGGTTGCGCAATGGGCGCCGTCACGTCACGCTAATACTTAACGGGAACCCACCGCCCGCGCCCGCAGTGGTGATCGCGTCGCCGGCAGACGGTGCGCCAGGCGCGCCAGTACCTGGCCCGGTTGCCAAGGCATTTAGATTTCTTGGTGGCCGCGTGCGGCGGGTTGCCGGGCTCGGTTGGCGTTCCTTCGGTGTCATCAGGCGCGAGGGTCTGGCTGGTGTTAAATCCCGCGTCTATGCGTTGGCCGCCGCTCAGCTCGCGGCGGGCGGATATATGCGCTGGCTGCCGCATGAGATGCGCAAGGCCGCGGACCCGATCCGGTACTGGGTGGAACGCGCCAGCCGTCAGCCGAACAAGCAGGTGCTGAAGGTCAACCTGGGCAGGCAGGAATTGGTGCAGGCATATATGAATGCCGACCTGTTCGTTTTCGCCTCGAATATCGAATATTCGCCGCTGGTGCTTTTCGAAACTGCGGCAGCCGGCACGCCCTTCCTGTCGGTGCCTGTAGGCAATGCCGACGAGATCGCACGCTGGACGGGCGGCGGTGTCATCTGCCCCGCTCCGAAGGATGATCGTGGCTACACCCGTGCCAATGCGGCGCAGTTCGGTACCCAGATGAAGCGGCTGATGGATGCCCCCGCCGATATCGAAGCGCTTGGCCGTACCGCGCGCGAGCGATGGGAACAGGATTTCACCTGGTCGAGAATTGCCGACCGGTACGAAGCCATCCTGCGGGGCGCGATGCCAGAGCCCGTCGGAGAAACGCATGCCGAATCCACCGGCAGCAGATAACCAGGAGCCTTGTCAGATGGCGAAGGATAGAGAGGGCAGCTCGGGCATCCGCACTTGCGTGATCGGAGGGGCGGGTTTCATCGGTGCATGGCTGGTGCGTGAGTTGCTTGCCACAGGGCGCGAGGTAGTCGTGCTCGGCCGCCAGGACCAGCGGCCCGAGGCGCTTCCGCAGGCTGCACAGTATCGGTCGGTGGGCGAAGGAGACATCGACTGGGAACAGTTGTTGGCTGGCGCCGATGAGATCGTGGATCTCGCGTATGCCACGGTGCCACAGACCAGTTACGCCGATCCCGTTTACGACATTCTCGCCAATCTGCCGTCCATTGTGGCGCTGCTGGAGGCGGCTCGGCGCTCGCCGCTACGCAAGATGGTGATCGTGTCGTCGGGCGGAACGGTCTATGGTCACCCAGACGTTTTGCCCATCGTGGAAACTGCGGCGACCAATCCGGTTTCCCCTTATGGCATCACGAAGCTGACGCAGGAAAAGTATGCGTTGATGTACCACCGGCTTCACGGCGTTCCGGTCAGCATTGTGCGGCCGGCCAACGCCTTCGGCCCGGGGCAGCGGGCGTTTACGGGGCAGGGCTTCATTGCAACGGCGATGGGCGCGATCTTGAAGCGGCAGGAGGTGACCGTGTTTGGCGAATCAGGCACGGTGCGCGACTATGTCCACGTTGCCGATGTGGCGCGCGGCATTCTGGCGGTGCTTGAAGCCGGTGGTGTTGGCGAGGTCTACAACATCGGTTCAGGTATCGGACGCAACAACCTTGAAGTGCTGCAAGCCATCGAACCGCTGGCCGCCCGCAATGATCTGCCGCTGCGCATCCGGTTCGCACCGGCTCGCGAGTTCGACGTACGCGCGAATATCCTGGACTGCACAAAGCTGCAGACCTGTTCGGGATGGGCGCCCAGGGAACACTTCAATGAGGGGTTATCTTCACTGTGGGATGCCATTGCCGGCGACGTAGGTCCGCACACATAAGTTGAAGCTTCTTTGATGACTCCGACCATTTCCGTCCTTCTTCCCGCCTGGAATGCCGAGCAGACGCTTGGCGTGGCGTTGTGCTCGCTGTTGTCGCAGACGTACGCCGACTTCGAGGTGCTATTGCTTGACGATGGCTCGACGGACCGTACCGTCGACATTGCGCAGCAGTTCGCAGACCCTCGCGTGCGCGTCATTCGCGACGGCTCGCGCCTCGGCCTGGCCCGCAGGCTGAACATGGGCATCGATCAGGCCCGAGGTCGCTATATCGCGCGCATGGATGCCGACGATGTCAGTTTTCCGGAGCGCTTCGCGCGCCAGCTGGCCTACCTCGAAGCCAACCCGCAGGTGGATCTCGTGGGCTGCAGAGCCGTGGCGTTTCGAAGCGACGGCGAGATCCTGGGCATGCTGCCGTTCGCGGGCACGCATGAAGCGATGTGCGCCCGGCCGTGGCGCGGCATTCCGCTGCCGCATCCCGGTTGGATGGGGCGCCGGGAGTGGTTTGTCCGCCATCGCTACGGCCTTCCCGAAGTCATGCGTGCCGAGGATCAGGAGTTGCTGCTGCGTAGTCACAAGCAAAGCTGTTTCGCCTGTCTTGACGAAGTCCTGCTCGGGTACCGGCAGGGCTACTTCAACCTGCACAAGACGCTCTTGGCGCGCCGCTCGCTGGTGGCGGCACAGGTGAAGTACTTCCTTCGCCAGGGAGAATTGGCATACGCGTTTGGCGCGCTGGCTCTGACTTCCGCGCGCGTGGCGGTCGACCTGCTTGCCGCGCTGCCGCGCGCTGACCGGCTGTATTTCGTGCGGATGTCGGAGTGCGCGCCGTCGGAAGCGGTACGCACGTTGCATCACAGCCTGGAAGCCTGCACGACGGCCACTTCGTAACGGCGCGAGCCGTCACGCCGTCATTCCATTCAGTATTGGCAGTATGTGCGACCGGCAAGGCGCCTTAGGAGGCGGCCTGCCTGCGTGCCACGCGGTTTGCAATACGCGCCAGCACGGCGCTGACCCGCCCCTCGACATACCAGCCCAGCATCAGTGCAGCGTTGCATCGCGGGTCGACGGCGTGGAGAGCCATGCGGTTGCGGAACAGGAACCTGGCGGTGTTGTAGAGCGCATAGCTTTCATAGGAAAGCCTGCCCCGTCCACGCGCGCCGCCGGTGGCCTGCGACGGCGGAAGGTTGATCTGCACCGCGCGCGACTCGTACGAGATCTTCAAACCCCGAGCGCGACAACGCACCAGGTAGTCGGTCTCTTCTCGATAGCAATTGCCCACGTAGCCCGTATCGAAATCCATGGTCTTGGCTGCCTCGGTGCGAATCAGGAACGACGCATGGCACACCGGCACTTCCATAGGGTGCCGCGTGACCGCCGAGAAGTCGAATTGCAGGCGGTTCAGCCGCACGATGTCGTCCACGGACTCGGCCCGTTGGCGCCGCGCCAGCAGCGCGGATTCGGTGTCCCTGTCATCACGCAGGTAGAGCGCCGACGCGCCAACAATATCGCTGCCGGTTTCCCTGGCGGTACGCAGGAGGATCTGCATGGCACCCGGGCTCAAGATCGAATCGTCGTCGCCAAAGTAGACGTACTCCGTCTGGGCCAACTGCTTGCCCCGGTTCTTCGAGGTGGTCTGTTTGCCATTGACCGCGTTACGCAGATAGGTGATCTGCGGAAAGCGTTCCATGAGCTGGCGTGCCACCTCGGGCGTGTGGTCCGGCGAGCAGTCGTCCACCAGTACCAGTTGCGCTACCTCGGGCTGCAGGTAGGACGGAATGGTTTCGGCAAGCAGGTGGGCACGCTTGTAGGTCGGAACGACGACGGTAACCTTAGGCTGGCTGTCGGACATGGATTCTGGCAAGAACGTAGACGATACCGGCAAACAACAGCGCCTTGCACAGGGGCACGGCGAAGAACAGCTGGTTTTCGCGCGGCACCAACAGGAAGAATGGCAGCGTGGCGGCGAAGACGAACAGGCCCAGCGGTGCGGCCTTGGCGGCACCGTACAGCAGTCGCAGCATGCCCCCGGTGAACAGGCCGGCAAGCAGCGGACCGAATACCGGCGCATAGAGCATGGACTCCGCAATGGCGGATCCGCCCATGCCTTTGCCATTCAGGTACATCTCGGCGTCGACGATGAAGGAAACCCGATGAGCAAGGCTGGCCGTCTGTCGCGCGAACTCGATGGTCTGGCCCATCGCCAGCTCGCCGAACGCGCGATGATAGCCGTCGATGAAGATCGCGAACGTGGAGCGCAAGCCATCCACCACGGGTACGAAGGACCCGATGTGCTTCAGGGTGGAAACCACGAAGATCAGGCTGACGCCCTGACCATAGAAGAAGCCGAACAGGGTCTCGAACGGATTGGCGACGGCCATCGTGGCGGGCATGCCGACACGCAGGCGTCCGACCACATCGGCCATCAGCGCCAGGGCAACCACCGCGCCGCCAGCCTTCCACCATGACACCCGGATTTGCTGCGTGGTGACGAGCAGCCAGGTCAGGCCAATGATCTGGGCCATCGGAATGCCACGCGCGCCCTTGAGCATGTCCAGGCCGCAGAGCAGCACGCCAATGGCAAAGCCAGCCAGTGCCGGCCGAAGCCGCGGGCGCGAAGCGAGGTAGGCGAACACACACAGGATCAGCCAGCTTCCGATCGCGTATGGAATGCCCGTCGGGCCACCGTACTTGTACAGCGCAAGGTAGTCGCCGCTGCGCCAGGTGTCGATATTGATGTACAGGCGATAGAGTGTGAAAGGCAGGATCGCCAGACCGGCACGCAGCGCGATGGTGCCAAGATAGCTGTCCTCCCGCATCGGCAGGTCTCCAAGCCGGCCAGCGACGAGTGCGATTCCGCACAGGAACAGGCAGACACCTGCCAGAGCCTTGGATACCAGCCCTTCTTCCATCGGTCCCATCAGGAACCAGTCGCCGTAACGGTAGTCGGCCCAGCCGAAGAAATAGGTGATCAGGAAACGGCTGAGCAGGAACAGCGTGACCGTCGCGCAAAGCAGCATGGCCGGATTGAAGCGGCTGGAGGTGGCGTGGCTCACGCGGTGCATGCAGGCCAGGAAAGTCAGGGCCGCGAGGGGGGCCTGCCAGGATAGCGCGCCAGTTGCGGCGCCGAAAAGGTTGGCAATCGTCAGTGCCAGTATTGCCAGGGTCGACCAGTTAGGCATCACGGGCTCCAAGGAACAGGGTAAAGGCAACCATCAGCAGAATCATGTTGGCCAGCGCGTAGGCGACGGCGGCGCCGGCCAGTCCGAGCATGCCTGTCAGGACGTAGGTGGCCAGCACGAAGGCAGCCGAGAACGTCAGTTCGAGCGCCCAGGAAAAGCGCAGATTTCGCTGATAGATGAAGAATGCGACAAACGGCATGGCCAGCGCCTTGAGGGCGTCGCCCAGCAGTTCGATCCACAGGAGCGGTGCAATGGGATGGAATGCGTCGGAGTACAGGAGCCTGACAACGAAGCCGGCGCCTGGCCACAGGATGGCGGCTCCCGCGATGAAGCCGGCGGCCACCAGTAGCCCATAGGCCGGCAGCCGCGTCCGCAGCGCCTGGTGGGGTTTGCCGCTGCGAAATACCTCGGGAAGCAGTACGAAACTGACCACGGCCTGCGCCATGGCGATCACTGCATCCGAGATCCGGAACATGCCTTGCCACAGACCGGCAGCGTCAAGCCCCACCTGTGTAGCGACAATCTGGCGAACGGCGATCACCGCCGCCGTACCCACCACAGCTGGCGCGAGCGCGATGGCGACGTAAGGCGCCAGGGATCGCGCGGCGGCCAAGCCGTCGAGCAGGCGCGTGCCGGCATGCCAGCGGGTGCGAGCCATGGCGCCGACCGCAAGCCATAGCAAGAGGGTAATGCCGAAGCCTGCAATCAGCGCGTGGACAGCGCTTTCCACCGAACCGGGTTCGACGAGCCACCAGTAGCATGCCAGCGCTGCAACGCCGGAAAGCGCCACCACGATCGCGTTCAGGCGCGACTTGCCTTGAGCAAGTACGCTGGACTGGATCTGAAGGGCGAAAGCGGCAAGCAACGCGAGGCCGAGTGCCGCGAGCGGGCTCAGTGCCGTCGCTCCGCTGACCACGCCCAGTTGCCGGAAGCCGGTGTGCCAGAGCGCAATGATCACGGGCACGCCGAGCGCGAAAATCATGCCACCGGAAAGCCAGTGCGCGCGCGCCTGCTGGGTCTGCTCCGAGGCGGACAGGCGCGCTACCAGGCCTTGCGAGATCCCGCCGTTCGAAAACGTCGTATAGAGCGTGGCCAGGCTGAAGACATTGCCCCAAGCGCCGAAGGCGGCGGGGCCCAGTTGCGTCGAAAGGATCTTGTTGGCGGCAAGCCCGCAAAGCAACTTCAATAGAACGCCCAGACCCGAGATCAGCGCGTTCAATGCCATGGAGGCGCGGCCAGGGACTGATGGGGGCTGAACAGGCGCGCGAACAAACGCGACGTCATCGCGTTGAACAGGTAGCTGGCCAGGAAGAAAGCGGAAGTCACCTTGCCGAAGCCTTCCATGGTTCGCATGATGAACCAGACCGAGTGGGCCGACCGGAACTTGTTCGACGAGAACGAGCGCTTGCGTACCCGATACCAGGCCAGCGTCTTTGGCAATCGCTGGCCACGCAGGCCACCCTTGATCAGGATGGCCCAGGCGGCAAAGTCCTCGGCCACATGGCCGGGCGGCATGGCGGGAAATACGCCGTCGCCCGCAATTTTGCGTTTCAGCATTACCGCGAGGCAGCCCACTCCCCGGCGGGCATTATGCGAAAACAATGTCAGTCGATTTGGACCGCAGATTTTCGATAATGGCCGGCCGCTGCCATCTTCAAATGGAATATAGTCGTGATAGCTGAAATCGAGATTCTGGTCGCGCATGAAGCACACCTGCTGCTCGAGTTTGGTGGCATCCCAGATGTCATCCGCATCGAGAAACGCGACAAATTCCCCGCCGGCGGCGGCAATTCCAATATTGCGGGCACGGGCAGGCCCATACGCAACGGGATTTGTGATGATGCGTATGCGCTGGTCGGACGCAGCCAGCCGGGCTAGTACGGAGGCCGTCTCGCCGTTGGAGCCATCATCCACAAGAATCCACTCGAAATCCGTCAGGCTCTGCTGGAGAATTGAAGTGGCAGTTGCGCCGATATATCGGCCATCGTTATGAACCGGAGTGACGACGCTAACCAGTCTTTTTGCGCTCGAGGGGGTCATTGGGCAAGGAGTAGCAGTTCAAACCGCCTGGTCTGCGACGCCTGCGAGTATAAGGCATCGAATGCTGCGAATGCAGCATCGCGAACCGGGTGAAGATCCCGGGTTTGTAAAATTCTGTGAAGTGTGCTTGCCATCTCGGCGGCGTTCTCCACGACGTGTATTGCCTGCCTGAATTCCATATCAGCCAGGGCCGCCTCATATCCGACCGCAGCGTTCGGCATGCAAATCACCGGCAGTCCAAAGGAAAGTGCTTCCGCTACCTTCGTCTTCATGCCGCTGCCCCAGCTTACCGGCGCCAGGTAAAGGGTTGCCGACGCAAAGGTCTGGGCCATTTGTTCGGGGGATGGGCCGTCCACCGGGGTCAGGTGCGGATAGGCAGCCGCCATTTCGCCAGCGCGTGCCCCCGCCACCACGAATTCCGCCCGCGTGTCCGACTGGGCGTTATAGAGGCGGGCGACCTCGGCGAAGTCGCGTAGCGCATGCTGGTTTGGCTCGAAACCGAAGTGCGCCGTAAACAGGATGCGTGGCGCGCCCTGATTGGATCGGGCGGCCGTTTCGACCCTGCCCCGGGGCAATGAAATCGGCAGTACACCGGTCTTGGCGGGCGCGCCATACCGCGAGCGGAACAGCTTGCAGTCCGCTTCGGTAATAAAAGACATGAAATTGGCGTCGCAACTGGGTGCCTCGGCGCGACGAATTAAAAAAGTGTCGAATGCGTTGCTTACCTGCCGTAACACATTTCCGGCGGTGTGCTGCCGTTTCAACTCGGCTTCCACGTTGTCGCTAAGCACACCATAAAGCTTGCCAGGCGCCACGCGACGCATCGAGGCCATCAGGCCGCCGCAGCGGGAGTTATGAAAGAGCACCACGTCGGCATCGGCCGCATGCCGCATGAGCGTGCGCCGATGTGTAATCAGATAGGTCGGGTAAAGGCGCAGGCGCGCTACAACGTCGCGCTGCCGGTTCTTTTCCAGGTAGACGCGTTTGCACTTGTCGGGGAACGAAAATTGTTCGGCCTCGCCCATGTCCTTGCTGATGACGGTCAACTGACTCACGCCTTCCACGTCGCACAGGGCCTGAGCCAGGGAGCGCAGGTAGAGGCCGCCACCGGAAAGCTCCTGTAGCCCATTTGGTGAAATCAGCAAAATTCTCACGAATGCTTAGTCCTGAAGTTGCGCGCGAATCTGGTCGCAAAAGCGCTCGATGGAAAACGTCTTCGCGATGAATGCGTGCATGGCCGGTGGGTCGCTATGCTGGCGCAGCCGTCCGAGCAGCACATCCGCCTGCTCAATGAACCCCGCAGCGTCTTCCGGCAGTTCACCCACCCACTGCACCTGCTGCCGCAGGAATACGTCGCAGGCGCCTACACGCTTCCCCAAAACGCTGACACCCGACGCCAAGGCTTCGAGGGTGACCAGTTCGAATCCTTCGAACAGCGACGGAAACACCATCACATCGATCTGTTCGTAGAAGGACGTCATCTGGTCCGGGGAAAGGCCGGCGAGTATCGTCACATTTTCAATGCCCCGCAAGGCGTCGGGCGGTGTGCTGGTGGTGGCAATCGTCAGCGAGACGTCGGGCCGCGTCGCCACCCAACGAGCAATCTCGATCAGGTAGGGCAGGCCCTTGCCATACTCGAGCCGCCCCGCGAAACCGAGCCTGGTCCTGACTGTGCCGAACTTGGGCGCGGGCTGGAACAGGGAAGCATCGACGCCATTGTGTGCGACCGCACACTTGTCGTGGCGAACCCGGTGGATCTCCACGCAAAGGTCGCGGACAGCTTCGGAGACGCAGACCACGCGTCGGGCGCAATGCATTGTCATGCCTTCGAGGCGCGCCAATATCCGCATGCCCAGGAAGCGCTTGCCCGAGCCGGCCATCGCGCGGATGTAGCCGGCCGCCGAGCCATGCACAATTACTACTTCCGAGGGGTATAACGGTGTATACGAAGAATTTGAAATGGTTTGGAACCGCATGCCGACTAATCGGCGGGACCATAACCATAAGGACGCGGCAAATGGAAACAAAAACTGCGTAACGCGCGTGCCCCGCAGGAACTGTGGTAAAACCTTGGCTTCATCAATAAGCGTGACTTGTGCGCCGTGGTTGGCAAGGTCTTGCCATAGAAGCTGCACTACGCGCTCAACGCCCCCGGTGTTTCGTACTCCGTTACGCGATACAAGAAAAATAGGCAAGAGCATTGACGATATCGATAGCGCGGGCGTGCTGTCGCACAACGCCGCGAGGATGCCCCACTACCGAAGCACCGTTATGTGAAGTTTAATAGCGGCTGTCATTGTGCCGACCCGGGCACGAGGCGCTGCCCATTCTACGCGAATCGCTCCCGGGCACGTCCGCTGCAGATAAAGATCTCCAAGTTTCCATGTTCGAATTTTTCTGGCTTCCTGCGATTTCGGCCATGCTGAGCGCAGGCGCGGTTGTAGTGCTGCGGCCACTGGCAACGCGCGGCGGCCTGCTCGACCACCCGGGCGGCCGGAAACGGCACGAGGGTTCCACCCCGCTGGTGGGCGGCATCGCCATCCTGCTGGCACTGTGGATATCGAGCGCGATGTTCGTCCGCGGATACGATCACTACACCGCCCTCTACATCGGCCTGACCATGCTGGCGCTGGTGGGGCTGGTCGACGACCTCAATGGCATATCGCCGGTCAACAAGCTCGCATTCCAGTTCTTTGCCGCCATCCTGATGACGTCATGGGGTGAGGTCTACCTGCATTCGCTCGGCGATCTGCTCTACAAGCGCGACGTCATTCTTTACGCGTGGGGCATTCCGTTGACGTTGCTGGCGACGATCTCCGTCGTCAACGCCATCAACATGACGGATGGCCTGGATGGGCTGGCAGGTGGCCTCACCCTTATCGTGTTCGGGTGGTTTTCCTGGCTGGCCCATGATGTGGGCAACCCTGGAGCGCTGCGCATCTGTCTGCTGATGTGCGGTGCCATCGCCGGTTTCCTGCTCTTCAACATGCCAACGCCGTTGCGGCGGCGGCTAGTTTTCCTCGGCGACGCCGGCAGCCTGATGCTCGGATACGGCATTAGCTGGTTTTCCGTTGAACTGTCGCAGAAGGAATACAACGCTGGCGGTCATGTACCGCCAGCGGTCATGCTCTGGGTGGTGGGACTGATCCTCATCGATCTGCTGGCGGTCGTGCTCAGGCGGGCCGTGCAGGGCAAGAACCCGCTGGCGGCGGACCGTTCACACTTGCACCATCTGCTGCTGCGCATGGGGTTCAGCACCAAGCAGACGGTGTGGTTCCTCTTGCTGGGCAACCTGATGCTCGGGCTCATCGGTGTCGTGGCGTGGAAGCAGAACGTGCCGGAGTCGATCATCTTCGCGGCGTTCCTCGTCTTCACCGGCATCCATCTGCTGGTCATGCAGCGGGCCTGGATCGTGATCCGCTGGGTACGTCGCCTCCGTTCACGGTAGTCAGCGCGCGCCGCTCACTTCATGGAGCAGCGTTTCCCACTCTCCGACGATGCGCTCCACCGCGTGGAGGTTCGCGGTCCTGCGACCTCCCTCGGCCAGTGCGTCCTGCAGGGTCGGGCATTTCATGAGGCGCAAGAGGGCTTCCGCAAGGGCGTCGGATGAATCCACTTCCGTCGTCAAGGCGTTGATGCCATCCTCCAGGAGCGATTTCGGTCCTGCCTCGCAGTGGGTGGACACCACTGGCAACCCGTAGGCCATCGCCTCGAGCAGCACGACGCCGAAACCTTCATAGCGTGAGCTCAGGCAAAAGATGCTGGCACTCCGGTAAGCGGATTCGATGTCGGCGCGCGCGCCAAGCATCGACACGGTGGAGGAAATCCCAAGCCGCTCGGCTTGCGCCTGCAACGCGCAACGTTCCGGACCTTCGCCGACGATTTCGAGCCGCCACCCCGGCATGCCGTTGACCACCTTGGCCCAAGCTTCCAGCAGCACGTCGAACCCCTTGGCAGGAACCAGACGGCCGACAGCCAATACCGTTGACGCACTTCTCGCGTACCCAATATCCGGCACGGGGAACGGGAGCGGATTGGCGATGACGCGGATGTCGAAAGGGTGGCGCAGCGCCGCCTGCCACGCGGCCTTGTCGGCGTGGGTAAGCACCACGACGGCGGCCGCCGTGCGGGCCGCCAGCCTGCGGGCCACGCGCCGCGCTGGCTTGCCGAGGTCTTCCCCGAAATGGCAATGCTCCCATGCGATGCGCGCCACCCGTGTACCTGCCAGCGCCGGCAGGGTGAACAGCGTCAGCATGGGGTCGACCTCGACGAGAATATCGATGCCATGGCGGCTCACGTCGCGTCGCAACTTCGCGATCGTCGTCAGATAGTGCCGCTTGAATGATGGCCGCTCGTCGAACAGCGCACGTTGCTTGATGGCAGGATGGAGCGGGAAACAGGACGCGGCGTCGAACAGGCTAACGATGTGCACCGTATGGCCGCGTTCGGCCAGCGCATTGGCAATCACGGCAGTCATGCGCTCCGCGCCAGCGAACGCGTTCATGGTGCCGGTCAGGAAGGCGATGACTAGCGGCTTCTTCATGATGCCTGCTGTCGGCGCGCATGCAGCCACAACCCGAGTCCCACCACTGACGTGATCATGCTCGAGGTCGCATAGCCGAGAATCGCCCCCCGCGCACCGAGGTCTGGGATGAATATGACATCCACGACCACCGCCGCAGCGCCTGCCGCTGCCCATTTCCAAGCGATCCAGCGTGGTCGGCGCAAATAGACGGCCAGGATCGTGAAACCGACATCGGCAAATACCAATGGCGACACCAACGCGGCAAGTCGAAGAAGGTCGATAGCATCGGCGAACGCCGAACCATAGAGCAGATGCACGACCCACGGCGCCAGAAAGGCCAGCAGCGCAGCGCCAATGACGCCCACGGCGAACAGAAGCGCCGCCAGTCGGCATACGCTCCGGATCGCGGCTGCACGGTCCGACTTGCCGTAGATATATAGCGGCGCAATACCGCCGGCCAGAATGGTGGCCAGCGTCGTGAAGTTGTCCACGATCTGGACCGTGGCGGCGTAGGACGCGAATTCCACGGCGGCCACGTGAGGCTGGAGGATCAACTGGTCCACGCGCCGTGTCACCATCATCAGCATGAAGCTGACCCAGAAAAGCGACCCGTCATGCAGCAACTGGCGCGTCAGGGCAGGGTCGAGCGCGATGCTAGGCATGGCTGCCTGTCTGCGGTACAGCAGATACAGCAGGGCGGCCACCAGTATGGATTCGAGTGCAAATGCCGACGCATAGGCACTGGCGGTCTGGAAGCTCCATGCGGCCAGTGCCATGACCGTGCCTACCCTGGCGGCAAGCGCCGCGAGATTGATCAATACGCCCGGGCGCGTCCGGGTATGGGCCTGCAGCCAGGCCGTCACCACGCCGGACGGCTCGCGCAGCAGGATCGAAATGCCGAGGATCAACGCGGGCCAGCAATATTGTTCGGCCTGGCCCGTGATGACGAGGAACGCGATGATCAACAGGTAGCCGCCCAGGGCGGCGAGGATGCGCAACCGGAACACATGCACCAGCAATCGATGCTGGTCGGTCGCGTCAGCATGGGCGACGAGTCGCGGAATGACGACCTCGCCGCCACAAATCAGCGCCACGGAGGCCGCGATGTAGACAAGCGACTGCGCGTACTGGAATGTGGCGAAACCCGTGGGGCCCATCGCACGAGCCAGTATCGCAATGACCCCGATGCCGGCGAGCACTTGCGTGCAGCGGTCTAGCAGCATCCATCCGACATTGCTGGCTATGCGTCGGCGCATGGGTGGATCTTCGTCACGCGATGGCTGCCGCGCTCCTTGAGTTCGCTGTAGAGCATCAGCCAGCGGTCGGCCGCGGCGGCGATGCCGAAGTGCGAAACGATACGCTCGCGGCCGATCCGGCGCCGTTCCGTCGCGTTCTGCTGGCCGGCCAGCGATGCCTGCATGGCATGGGCGAGCGCTGCGGTATCGTCGACCGGAACGACAGTGCCCAGGTCACCCATCAGCTCCACCACGCCCGGCGCACTGGTGGCCACCACCGGGCACTCGCATGCCAGCGCTTCGCCGATCACTAGCGGCAGGCCTTCGATGCGGGAAGAGAGGACGAAGAGGTCAGCCGCGTTCAGCAACGCGGGAACGTCGTGCCGGGTACCGAGTAGCCGGACCTTGGCCTGCAGGCCGTACTGCGCAATACGCTGTTCCAGTGCCAGCCGTTGCGGACCGTCGCCGGCAATCAGCAGGCATGCCGGCGTGGACACATCCATGCGGTGAAAGGCATCAACCAGTGCGACTTGCGCCTTCTCCACGGCCAGTCGCCCGATATTGAGGACCAGGCGCGTGCCGGCATCGATGCCCAGTTCGGCGCGGATCCGCTCGCGAAGCTCCGGGGCGGCACGAAACTTGGTAGTGTCGATGCCGTTGTGCATGACGCGAACACGGTCGCTGCTGACGGCGCCCGCGCGGACCATTTCCGTGCGGCTGGTTTCACTGACCTGCGTCGTGATGGCGCACCAGCGGTTCGTCAGCCGGTACAAGGTCATGCGCAGCCTTCCGCCTTCCGAGAAGCTGTGCGCCGCGCAGATCAGCGGCGGCAGGTCGGCAACGCGCGTCAGCACGCGGGCGAACATGTTGGCGTGAAACATGTGCGCGTTCACCACATCCGGCCGCCAGTTCGTGGCAAACCGCCGCGCCTGCCTCAGCGCCTGCGCCATTGAAAGTGGCGTCTTGCGCATATCCAGCATGAGCCGCTCGACGGCGTCGGGCATCGGCACTTCGCAGTCGGGCGTCAGGCTGATCAGTGCTACACGATGGCCGCGCGCCAGGAATTCCCGGGCCAACGCGGCAATCTGCTGTTCAGCGCCACCCATGCGCAGGCCGGTAGTGACCAGCAGAATGCGAAGCGGCGAATCAGTGGTGGAAACGACTTCCGGGTTCAACGCGCACCATAGCCGGTCAGAAGGGTTCGCAGGGTCTTGATGGCAATCAGGAGATCCAGGGCGAACGAACAGTGCTTCACGTAATAAAGGTCGTAGCTGAGCTTGGTGACCGTTTCTTCGTGAGTGCCAACATAGCCTTGCTGGACCTGCGCCCAGCCCGAAAGGCCAGGCCGCACCAGATGGCGATAAAGATAGTAGGGAATGCTGTGGGAAAACTGCTCCACCATCGGTACCTGTTCGGGGCGCGGGCCGATCAGGCTCATGTCGCCGACCAGCACATTCCAGAGCTGGGGAATTTCGTCGAGCCGGTATTTGCGGATGACCCGCCCGACCCGCGTCACGCGGGGATCGTGCTTGGCCGCGAACTGGGCCGGCGCATCGGCCTCCGTGGTCATGCTGCGGAATTTCAGCATTACGAATGGCCGGCCGAACAGGCCGACGCGCGCCTGGCGGAACACCGCAGGCCCTGCCGATTCCATGCGGACCATGACGGCCACGATGATACTGAGCGGCAATGCGACGGGCGCAAGGCAAAGCACTGCAAAAATATCGAGCAGACGCTTCGCAAAACCGTAGAAATAATGCTTGGCATAATCGTCGAGGAAATTTTCGTCGATATGTGCCAGGCCGACGCGGCCGGTCAGCATTTCACCGATCCGCTCCACGGAATAAAGGCGCACGTGGGTGAGCTTGAGTTGCGACAACTTGCGGGTGCGCTCGGGGTCGGCGGTGGCATTGCGATCCACCATGATCGCATCGCATTGGGTCGCGTCCTTCAGCGAAGCAATCTGCTCGAAACGGTGCGGGCTTGGCGCTGCAGCGCCTGGCATGGACAGGATGTCCTCCAGTTGCGCCAGTGTTACGGGATCGGAAAAGCCGAAAACGGGCACATAGTTGCGCACGAACAGGCGGTAGCCAAACCATGTCCACGCGAGGGTCCCGAAGTAGCTGAAAATCAGCGCCACGCGCGAATACTCGAGCCGCAGCAGGGCGAAGACCAGCAACAGAGCAACAAACGAGAGCGTGACGGACAAGCCGACGAGGCTGTTCCCTTCTGCTGCGGGCAAATGCAGCGAGCGCAGCGTCATGACGAACGCAAACAGGTAGGCGGCGCAGGACCAGAGCAGCGTCCCGGTGAACAGGTTGGTCACCAGTCCAGTCCGGCGAAGCATTTCGGCGGCAAAAACAGACAGGCCAAGCAACAGCAGGCCGAGCAATGCCCAGCCGACCATGCGGCTGGCGCGTCGTATCATTTCCGAGCCGCGAGCTCGTACCGCAGGGGCGGAGCGAGGAATATTTGGGGTTTTCGTCATTCGCGATTCTAGCCTTACGTCCATCCGTCTACCTCGACCTCGCAGTACAGATTTACAAAGGTTTTCAATCTGAAACCAATTGCCGGAAAAGGGCGGCATGCCAGGCTTGGCCCGGTATCATGACCCTCTGATCGGTGCGTAGCGGTGCATTTCTTGCCGTTTGGCGCGGCGCAAGTCGCGCGACGGCGCACGATTATAACTAAGCTGACGGCTGGAATCGGGCGGTTAGCGCACCTATGTGCGGTACGTCGGCCATTGCCACGGGTTGTTGCAGTCTCAAATCTGGCCGGTGGTTACTGGCACTGCACAATCCGGCACAATGCTGGCTTGCCACGGGGCGCCGCACGCATCCCCGAGTGAATTCAATCCCAAAGTACGGAATGCTCATGCAAATTGATCCCTCGATCTTCAAGGCCTATGACATCCGCGGCATTGTCGGCAAGACGCTGACGCCGGAAGTGGCCCGTTATATCGGCCTGTCCTTCGGGTCGGCCGCAGTCGAACTTGGCGAGAAAGCCATCGTGGTGGGTCGCGACGGCCGCCTGTCCGGCCCGGACCTGCTGGGCGGGCTGGTCGAAGGCCTGCGTGCCGCTGGCCTGGACGTGATCGACGTTGGCATGGTTGCCACGCCGATGGTCTATTTCGGTACCAACATCGAGCTGGCAGGCCGTCGCGCCACCTCCGGCATCATGGTCACGGGCAGCCACAATCCGCCCGACTACAACGGTTTCAAGATGGTGCTGGGTGGCAAGGCCATCTATGGCGAGCAGATCCAGGCGCTGCATCAGCGCATCGCAGCCGGCAATTTCACCAAGGGCGGCGGCAGCTACGAGCTGGTGGACATTCGCCAGCAGTACCTTGACCGCATCATCGGCGACGTGAAGCTGGCGCGCCCGATGAAGATCGCGCTCGATGCCGGCAACGGCGTGGCCGGCGCGTTCGTGGGCGACCTGTTCCGCGGCCTGGGCTGCGAGGTGGTGGAGTTGTTCTGCGACGTGGACGGGCATTTCCCGAACCACCACCCGGACCCCGCCCATGTGGAGAACCTGCAGGATCTGATGAAGTGCCTGCGCGAGACCGATTGCGAGCTGGGCCTGGCCTTCGACGGCGACGGCGACCGCCTGGGCGTGGTGACCAAGGACGGCCAGGTCATCTTCCCGGACCGCCAGCTGATGCTGTTTGCCGAGGAAATCCTGTCGCGCAACCCGGGCCAGCAGGTGATCTACGACGTGAAGTGCACGGGCAAGCTGGCGCCGTGGATCCGGCAGCACGGCGGTGAGCCGCTGATGTGGAAGACGGGCCATTCGCTGGTCAAGGCCAAGCTCAAGGAAACCGGCGCGCCGATCGCCGGCGAGATGAGCGGCCACGTGTTCTTCAAGGATCGCTGGTACGGCTTCGACGATGGCCTGTACACCGGCGCGCGCCTGCTGGAAATCCTGTCGCGCCATGCCGACCCGAGCGCCGTGCTCAACGCGCTGCCGAATTCGAACTGCACGCCCGAGCTGCAGCTGAAGGTGGCCGAGGGCGAGGCATTCACGCTGCTCGATAAGATCCGCGCCAATGCGAAGTTCGAAGGCGCGCGCGAAGTCATCACGATCGACGGCGTGCGCGTGGAATATCCGGACGGCTTCGGCCTGGCCCGGCCGTCGAACACCACGCCCGTGGTGGTGATGCGATTCGAGGCTGACAACGACGCCGCGCTGGCCCGTATCCAGGCCGAGTTCAAGCGCGTGATCCTGGCTGAGAAACCGGATGCAAAGCTCCCGTTCTGAAGCTGCACAGCCGTCGGCCGTAAGCACCCCCGCGCCGCTGGCGACGGGGGTGCCGTTCGCCATGCCGGCGCGGCCACGCATCCTGATCGTCAAGGTGTCGTCTCTGGGCGACGTGGTGCACAACATGCCGCTGGTGCACGACCTGCGCGCGCGCTGGCCCGAGGCCGAGATCGACTGGGTGGTGGAAGAGGGCTACGTCGACCTGGTGAAGCTGCTGCCCGAGGTGCGCCGCGTGATTCCGTTCGCGCTGCGCCGCTGGCGCAAGCGTTTCTGGCAAAGCGACACCTGGGCCGAGGTGGGCGCATTGCGCGCCGCCATCCGCGACCAGGCGTATGACGCCGTGCTCGAAACGCAGGGCCTGCTCAAGACCGCCATCGTCGCGCGTACCGCCGCCCGGGCGGCCGGTGCGCCGGTGATCGGGCTGGGCAATGCCACGCAGGGCTCAGGCTACGAGCCAGCGGCCCGGCTGTTCTACACCGCGCCGGTCAGGGTGCCGCGCCAGACCCACTCGGTGCGGCGCTCGCGCCTGCTCGGCGCGGCGCTGACCGGCGTAGCGCCTCCCGAGCCGCCGCGCTTCTTCGGCGCGCCGGCTCACACGCTGCACGTGGACGATCCGCTCTGGGCGGGGCTGCCCGCTCGCTATGCGGTCTGCTTCCACGCCACCGCTGGCGCAAAAAAGCGCTGGCCCGTCTCGAGCTGGCACGCCCTCGGCCAGAAACTGCATGCCGAAGGCCTGACCGTGCTGCTGCCGTGGGGCAACGAAGCCGAACGGCGCGATGCCGAGGCGCTGGCGGCCGGCATGCCGGGCGCGCAGGTGCTGCCGCGTTTCTCGGTGATGCAGGGCTTCGGCCTGATCAACCGCGCGGAGGTGGTCATCGGCGTCGATACCGGGCTGGTGCACATTGCCGCGGCGCTGTGTCGGCCGACCGTCGAGATATACACGGCCACGTGGCGCTGGAAGACCGAGGGCTACTGGTCTGACCGGATCGCCAACGTGGGGGACGACGGCATCGTGCCGTCCGTCGACGAGGTCTACGCCGCGGCGCGGCAAGTGCGCGGAGTTGCCGCCTGATGCTTCGTCTTGTCTATACCCTGCTGTGGCTGGTGATCCTGCCACTGGCACTGCTGCGCCTGGTCTGGCGCTCGCGCAAGGAGCCGGGTTATGTCCAGCATATCGGCGAGCGCCTGGGCCGCTATGACGACGTGCCGGCTGACGGGCCATGGCTATGGGTGCACGCGGTGTCCGTTGGCGAGACGCGCGCCGCGCAGCCGCTGATCGACGCCTTGCTGGCCGCGTATCCGCAACATCGGCTGCTGCTGACGCACATGACGCCCACGGGTCGACAAACGGGCGCTCAGCTCTACGGCGACAACCCGCGCGTGCAGCAGTGCTATCTGCCTTACGACATGCCGTGGCTGGTGCGCCGGTTCCTGTCGCATTTTCGGCCCGATGCCGGCCTGATCATGGAAACCGAGGTCTGGCCAAACCTGGTGCATGTGACGCGCCGTGTGGGCGTGCCGCTGTTCCTGGTGAACGCGCGCCTGTCGCCGCGCAGCTACCGCCGTACGGCGCGTTTTGGTGCGGCGGCGGCATCGCTGTATAACGATTTCACGATGGTGCTGGCCCAGACGGCGGGCGATGCCGAGCGCTATCGCGCGCTGGGCGTCAAGTCCGTGCAGATCACCGGCAACCTGAAATTCGACATGCAGCCGCCCGAGGTGGGCATGGCGCGCGGCCAGCAGCTGCGGCGCGCCTTCGGGGGGCGGCAGGTACTGGCGGCGGCCAGCACGCGCGAGGGTGAGGAACCACTCATCCTGGAGGCGTTCTCGCGCTGGCCCGGCAAGGTGCGCCCGCTGCTGCTGCTGGTGCCGCGTCATCCGCAGCGCTTCGACGAGGTGGCCGCCATGGCCGCGCGCGCCGGCTTCACGGTGCAGCGCCGCAGCGCACTCGATATCGAACAGATCGACACGCCGATCACGGCCGACATCGTGCTCGGCGATTCGATGGGCGAGATGGCGATGTACTACGCTGCATCGGACATGTCCTATATCGGCGGCAGCCTGATTCCGCTGGGCGGCCAGAACCTGATCGAGGCCTGTGCGGTGGGCACGCCGGTGCTGATGGGCCTGCACACGTTCAACTTCGCGCAGGCCACCGAGGATGCCATTGCCGCCGGCGCCTGCATCCGGGTGGCCAATGCCGACGAACTGATGGCGGCGGCCGCGTCGGTGCTCGACGATCCGGCGCGGCTGGCCGACATGCGCGCGCACGCGCTCACGTTCGCGGGACTGCACCGCGGGGCGACGGCGCGGACGCTCGGCGCCCTCGCGCCAGTGTTGCGCTGACATACAAGGCGGCGGTCAGCGGCTAGACTTGGGACGATAGTGGTTCATCCGCCGCTTTGCCGCGTTGGTGCGGCGCCGAGGAGATCATCCATGCCAAATCGTCCACTTGCCCGCGCCGCCCGTGCCGCACGCGCCGCCGCCATCGTGACGGCCAGCCTGGCCGTCGCCTTCGTCACCGCCTGCACCACCGGTCCGTTGCCCGACAATCCTTCCGCCAGCCCGGCCCTGAACGAAACCCGCTCTGGCGGACCCAGCCGCTGGGAGCTGGTGCGCTGGCAGCGCGCCGATGGCACGCTGCGCGAGATTCCGCACGGCGACAACGGCGAACCCATCGTCTTCAACTTCAGCGACGGCATCGACTCCCCGCAGGGCACGGTGAGCGGTACAAGCGGCTGCAATCGCTTCACCGGCGGGTACGGCAAGACCGACACCGGCATCCGCTTCGACCGCGTGGCGGGCACGCGCATGGCCTGCCCAGGCATGCGGATGGAAGTGGAGCAGGCGTTGCTGAAGGCGATGGCGTCGCCGCTGACCACGGTGGGAACGCAACCGTCTGCCGGCAGCACCGGCCGCCAGATCATCTGGAAAACCGCCGATGGCGACCTCCTGCAGTTCGTGGAGCGCGAGGGCGTGGGCCGGCGCGGCGACAAGGTAGATCCGGCAACCGGCAGCATTGGCGGCCGGGAAAAGATCGTCTACATCGATTCGCAACGGGTGGAATGCACGGGCGTCGGCAAGCTGCAGTGCTACCGCTGGCGCGAATCGGCCGATGCGCCGTGGCAGCTTTGGTACGGGCCGATCGAGGGGCTCGACTTCGAACCGGGCATCACCTACAAGCTGCGGGTGAAGGAATACCAGGTGCCGAACCCGCCGGCCGATGCGACGGCCATCCGCTGGCAACTGCTGGAAGTGGTGGAGCGCCAGCGGGGGAAGTGAAAGGGTGATCGATTAGAATGGCGGGTTGATCTGACACGCGCCACGAAGGTCCGAGTGGCGTTCTGATTTCTCCGGTCCATGACATTTCGCACTTCCCGGCTGACTTCGATGGCCGACGCTCTCGTCTTTGCGTTTCCGATCCTGATCCTGTGCGTGCCGCGCGGGGCAGGGGTCTTTCTTGCGGGCGTTGGCATTTTGCTGTTGCTGGGATGGCGCGGGCTGGGGCGGGAATGGCGCCACCATGCGCGCGTGCTGGTGCCGCTCACGCTCTCGGTGCTGGCGTTCCTGGCGGTTTACCTGGCGTCGAAGTTTTATCACCACACGCCCTGGAATGTGATCGACAACCCCTCCCGCGCACTGCTGTCCGTCTTCACTTGCTGGATGATCGTGCGCACCGCCCCCAACCCCGACCGGCTATGGGACGGCATTACCGTCGGGCTGGTCGGCGCGCTGGGGATCGTGCTGTTTCAGTATTTCGTGGAGGGCAATGGGCGACCGTCCGCATGGGTGCAGCCGATTGCGTTTGCCAATATGGTAGCGGCCCTCACGCTGGTGGGCTTTGTGCGCCCCGGCGACAGTCACCGCAGCGATGCCATGGCATGGATCAACGTCCTGTGCGCATTGCCGATCCTGGGCATGAACGAGACCCGCGGCGCCATGATGGCGATGCTGATCACGATGTTTCCATTGCTGCTGGTGCGCTACCGCCGGTTCGGCTTCAGGATGTTTCTGGCGTCGGCGGCTGGCATCGTGGTGTTGGTCATCGGGCTCTACATGGTGCCGGGAAGTCCCGTGGCCAAGCGCGTGGATCAGGCCGTGTCCGAGGCGACGAGATTCTTCGAGCTTGGCAAGGTCGAGACTTCGGTCGGTGCGCGGCTGAAGATGTGGCAACTGGGGACGGATTATTTTGTCGAGCACCCGTTGATGGGTGCCGGCGTTGGCCAGTTTGCGCACATCCTGCAAGCATCACCGTATTGCAAGGATCAGGCCTTGCGTACCGATGGTGAAGAGAAACAGGTGGTGTGCGTGCTCGAACACGCGCATAACGATATCGTCGAAGCGGCTTCCACGACGGGGCTGCCGGGCCTGCTGACACTCCTCGGCTTGTTCCTGGTACCCGCTGCGATCTTTGCTAGCGTGATGCGTGTCTGCAGAGACCGCCAGAACTACCGTGGCATCAGTTTGGCTGGCGCCGGACTGGGCGTGGTGATGGCGACGCTGATTTCGGGGCTGACGCAGGTCACCTTGGCGCATCAGGCCAACGTGGTGTTCTATGCCGGTTTGATCGGCTTGTTGCTCGGCTTTGCCAGTTGCGAGGCCCGCGCGTCCCAACCGTCGCAACGTCCTCGGGAAATACAGCCTGACGGTGTCACGATCGGCCGTGTGCGCGTTTGACGCCCCGGTTAGCTGCGAGGCATGCTCGCTGGTATCGCGGTGCCTCGCCGATTGCCGCCCGGCCGCACCGGCGCTGACGTCACCCCCACCTGCGCCTTCCCCGGCAACCTGTACATCGCCCCTGGCAACTGCGTCAGCAGCGTGTTGATTTGCACCACATCATTTTCCGACAGCACGCCGGTCGATGCCTTCAGGCGCATGCCGTTCATGATCGTGTCGTAGCGTGCCTTGGCCAGGTCGCGGCGCGTGGAAAACAGCTGCGCCTCGGCGTTGAGCACGTCGATGTTGATCCGTACGCCTACTTCGTAGCCGAGCTGGTTCGATTCCACCGCGCTCGTTGCCGAACGTTCGGCGGCTTCCAGCGCCTTCACCTGGGCCAGGCCGTTGAACACGCCCGAATACGTCTGGCGCGCGTTCTGCGCGGCCGTGCGGCGGGCGAATTCCAGGTCGCTCGCGGCCTTGTCGGCCAGCGCCAGCGTCTCGCGCACGCGCGATTGAATCTGGCCGCCCGTGAAGATCGGAATGTTCAGCTGCACGCCTACCACGCCGGAGTTGTAGCGGCTGCCCACGTTGCTGAGCTGCGTGGCGGTGCCCTGCGCGTTGGTGTAACCGTACGACGCCACGAGATCGACCGAAGGCAGGTGGCCGGCCTTCGCCTTGTTGGTTTCGCGCTGCGCAGTTTCGAGGTTGTAGCTGGCCACGCCAACCTGCGGGTTGGTCTGCTCGGCCTGCGCGGCCCAGGCGTTCACGTCGGCCGGCATCGGCCCCGGAATCGGCGCCTCGGGGCGCAGGCCCATCAATTCGTCGACGGGTTTGCCGGTGATCTGCTGCAGCGTGGCGCGGGTCACCTCGAGCGCGCTCTGCGCGGCGATCTCGGTGGACGTGGCCAAGTCGTAGCGGGCCTGCGCGTCATTGGCATCGGTAATGGTGGCCGTGCCCACTTCGAAATTGCGCTTGGCCTGTTCGAGCTGTTCGCCGATGGCCTTCTTCTGCGCACCGGCCAGGTAGAGGTTGTCCTGTGCCGCCAGCACGTCGAAATACGCTTGCGAGGCGCGCGTGATGAGGTCCAGCTGGGCCTGCTGGAACGTGACCTCGCCTGCCATGGCGGCCAGTTCGCCCTGCTTGTAGGTCTCCCAGCGGTCCCAGCGGAACAGCGGCTGCGTCAGCTGCAAGGCCCACGTGTTGGCGTTGAAGTAGCGCGTGACGTCCACCGGCGAGCTGTAGTCGGCCATGGTGCGCTGCGCGCCGGCCGATCCCGCAATCTGCGGCAGCAGCCCCGCGCGGCCTTGGGGCAGCTTCTCGCGGGTAGCCAGCAACTGCGAGCGGGCGCTGGCGAACTGGGCATCGTTGGATTGCGCGTCGCGATACACCTGCAGCAGGTCCGCCGCGAATGCGGCTGGCGGGGTCATGCAGGTGAGCAGGGTGGCCGCGAGCACCAGGGGTTTCCTGGCCGCAACGGGCACGGCGGAAAGCGCAAAACTCATGACATCTCCAGCTCGGCCTGCGGCACGCGCGGCCTTACATTCTGTTGGTTGCGACAGGCGGTACGGCGAGGGGTACGGCGGGATGCTGCGGGTACGGCTGGGGTGCTGCGCGGCGCGATGGTCCTGGCGCGTGCCAGGACCGGGCCAATCAATACTGCGGTACGGACGGGTCAACCTGCGTGGACCAGGCATGGATGCCGCCGGTCAGGTTGTAGACCTTGGCATATCCCTGCCGCTCCAGGAAGCTGGCCACCTGCATGCTGCGGGCGCCGTGGTGGCAAATGCAGACGATCTCGGCGTCTTCGTCGATCTCGTTGATGCGGGCCGGAATCTGGCCCATCGGGATGTGCTGGATGCCGGGCATCGCGGCCGTGCGCACTTCGAGGTCCTCGCGCACGTCCAGCAGCACCGGCTTGGCGCGGCCGGCGTCGGCCAGCCATTGCGCCAGTTCGGGAGCGGTAATTACCTGCATGGCCGGCTCCGGATCAGAACTTGAAGCGCGACGGCTCGGCGGCGCCTTGCAGCGGCTTGGCCAGCGTTTCGAACAGGTTCACCACCTGATATTCGGTTTCGGACACGCGCGTCACGATGCGGGCTTCCATGACCGGGGCCTCGCCGATGATGGCGGCGATGCGGCCGCCCACCTTCACCTGCGACAGGATCGACTGCGGCAGTTCCGGCAGCGAGCCCGAGATGCAGATCACGTCGTAGGGCGCTGCCACGGCCCAGCCGTCGGCGGCGTTGCCTTCGGCCACTTCCACGTTCGTCACGCCGGCGCTGGCCAGGTTCTGGCGCGCCAGCGCGGCCAGTTCCGGACGGATGTCGACGGTCACCACGTGGCGGCCGCGGTGGGCCAGCAGGGCAGCCATGTAGCCCGAGCCCGCGCCGATTTCCAGCACGTTCTCGTGCTTGCGCACGTTCAGGTCCTGCAGCAGGCGCGCTTCCACGCGCGGGGGCATCATGTTCTCGCCGCCCGGCAGCGGAATCTCCATGTCCACGAACGCCAGAGCGGCGTAGGCCTGCGGCACGAACTGCTCACGCTTGACCACGGCCAGCAGGTCCAGGATTTCCTGGTCCAGCACGTCCCATGGGCGGATTTGCTGTTCGATCATGTTGAATCGGGCTTTTTCGAGATCCATCTTGCCTTTCCTTCCAGATACTTGCGGGGTACGTCGCCGGTCGGGAGTATTCGCCTGGCCGTCGGCGCTGTTATTTCGCGCTGCTATTTCGGTCAAAGCCGGGGGTCATGTCCCGACTGGGGCCGAAGCTGCCGCCCGTCGGGATGTTACGCAAAAGCCCGCTATTTTACCCCTGCGGACCGGCCTGGCATGTTTACAAACGATTAGCGCACCGTGTGTTGTGCGTTCGCACGTCCGGCGACACTGAAAACGCGGCATCGTCATGGGTCGGTGGCCTCAGCATTGTCCTGGGCGGCCTGGTCTGCGGCGCGCTCGGCCAGCATTTCGTCGCGGATCTGCTCCCACACCCACGGCCCCTGCGGCGCGGGCAGCGGGGTGTCGCGCGCGGCGCCCGTGGTCAGCCCGAACAGCAGCATGTGCAGCAGCTGGTCGACAAACGCGTCGGGGTCGATGGCCGGCACGTTGATCTGGCTGAAGGCACTGCGCCAGAGCATCAGAAATACCAGCGGGGCGCAGAGCAGGGTGGTCGTGGGGTTGGCCGGCGCTTCGCGGAATTCCCCGCGCGCCACGCCGCGCGCCAGCACCCGCGCGAACAGTTCGTCGCCAGGCCGCATGACTTCGTCCTGGTAAAACTGGGCGATATCGGGGAAATTGCCGGATTCGGCGATGATCAGCTTGGTGAGGCCAGCCACTGGCGTGGCGCCGATCAGGCCCCACCAGCCCAGCAGCAGTTCGCGCAGCAGTTCGGGCGTGGAGCCTTCGTAGGTGTCGACGAGGTCGGTGCCCTTGGCGAGCGCCGGCACCATGTTCTCGCGTACCACGGTCTTGAACAGTTCTTCCTTGTTGGCGAAGTACAGGTAGACCGTGCCTTTCGACACGCCAGCCGCGGCCGCCACGTCATCGAGCCGCGTAGCCGCGTAGCCGCGCTCGACGAACAGGGTCAGCGCCGCGGCCACCAGCTCCTGCGGGCGGGCCGCCTTGCGCCGGCTCCAGCGGCGGGTGTCGGGATCTTTCTTGGGCAGGGCAGGTGTCACGGGTAGTCGGTCGCACGCGCGCGCGCCGAAAATATTAATAACTCGTCGGTCAGTAATGTAGAGGACCGGTCTTGCGCGGTCAAGCCGCGCCCCATCTTGGCAGACAAGCGCCGCATGCGCCGCACGTTGCCGTTTGTTTCAGGTTCGACGGGCGCGGTCGGGCACAATGTCGATCTGTAGAAGGCGCCGTGGCGCCTTTTGTATTGTCGGCATCCGCCGCTGAACCTTCACCATGTCGTGCCAGTCTGAACTCTCCTGCCGTGCCGGTTGCGGCGCCTGCTGCATCGCGCCGTCCATTACCTCGCCCTTGCCGGGCATGCCGCAGGGCAAGCCGGCCGGGCAGCGTTGCGCGCAGTTGCTGCCGGACATGCGTTGCGCCGTCTTCGGGCAGCCCGAACGGCCGGGGTTCTGTGGCGGGCTGCGGCCGTCGGCCGAGATGTGCGGAGACTCGCGCGAGGCCGCCATGCTTTGGCTGAACCGGCTTGAGGCGGCGACGGCGCCCGCAACATCGGCCGGCGGACCGCAACGATGAAGGAGATCGAGGCATGATCGCAACGACGCGCCGGCAGTGGCTGGCGGCAGCAGGCCTGGCCACGCTGGCCGCCACGGGCTGGCTGGTGGGCTGCAGCGCATTCCGCAGTGAATATACGTTCTCGCAAGACCAGTTGCAGACGGCGCTGCAGCGCAAGTTTCCGTTCAACAAGCGCTATATGGAGCTGTTCGATATCCAGCTTGCCAATCCGCAGCTGGCGCTTGACGCCCCGCGCAACCGGGTGACGGTGACATTCGATGCCACCGTCGATAACCGCCTGTTCTTCCGCCAGCCGCTGACCGGTCGCTTCGCGCTCGATAGCGCGCTGCGTTACGACCCGCCCAGCCGTTCGCTGGTGCTGCAGGACCCGGAAGTCCGGCAGTTCGACGTGCAGGGCATGCCGGCCCAGTTCTCGCGCCAGCTCAACGCGTTGGGCGGTATTCTCTCCGAACAGTTGCTGCAGGGGTATCCGCTCTATACATTCAAGCCCGAGGAGTTGCGGCTGGCCGGTACCAGCGTGGAGCCCGGTACAATCACTGTCCTGCCTGACGGTATCAACGTCAAGATTAATCGGCCGTAAATCCAGATCAACAATAATGCGGTGCCCCGCGGCACTCGCGGGCGGGCTTTCCGCCATTTCTGTGCCTACTTTTCAAGTCCATATGGATATTGCACTCGCGCTCAAGGCTGTCATTCTCGGCATCGTCGAAGGACTGACGGAATTTCTTCCCATTTCCAGCACGGGCCACCTGATTCTGGCGGGGCAGCTGCTCGATTTCAACGACGAAAAGGGCAAGATCTTCGAGATCGTGATCCAGTTCGGCGCCATCCTGGCAGTGTGCTGGGAATTCCGCCGCCGTATCGGCATGGTGCTGGGCGGCCTGGCGACGGACCCCAAGGCGCAACGTTTCGCCATCAACGTGGTGATTGCCACCGTGCCGGCCATCGTGCTGGCGCTGGTGTTCGGCAAATGGATCAAGGCCCATTTGTTCAACCCAATTACCGTGGCGCTGGCCTTCATCATCGGCGGCGTGGTGATTCTGTGGGCCGAATGGCGCGAAGCACGGCGCGGTACGGTGTCGCATCCGCAGGGCAATGCCTTGCTGGAAGCCGCCAAGGCTGGCGCCCCGCGCATCGAGTCGATCGATGACCTGAACTGGCGCGACGCCGTGAAGGTGGGGATTGCACAGTGCTTTGCGCTGGTGCCGGGCACCTCGCGCTCGGGCGCCACGATTATCGGCGGCATGATTTTCGGCCTGTCGCGTCAGGTGGCCACGGAGTTTTCGTTCTTCCTGGCCATTCCGGTAATCTTCGGCGCCACGGTCTATGAACTCTACAAGGCGCGCGCGCTGCTGTCGGCCGACGACCTCGGCATCTTCGGCGTGGGTTTCGTGTTTGCCTTCCTGTCGGCGTTCCTGTGCGTACGCTGGCTGCTGAAATTCGTGGCCACCCACGATTTCAAGCCGTTCGCGTGGTACCGGATCGCCTTCGGGATTATCGTGCTGCTGACCGCCTGGACGGGGATCATTTCCTGGCACGCGTAATCCGGCGCAGCATCGCCGTACCGATGAAAAAAGGGGCCGAAGCCCCTTTTTTCATGTCTTGTCTGCTCACTTCTTGCGGAACACCACGTCCCACACGCCGTGCCCGAGGCGCAAGCCGCGCTTCTCGAACTTGGTCACCGGCCGGTAATCGGGGCGCTCGGCAAATCCACCATCGGCCTGCGACGTATTCTCGATCGCCGATTCGCCGGACAGCACCTCCACCATCTGGTGCGCATATTCTTCCCAGTCTGTCGCGCAGTGGATATAACCGCCCGGCTTCAGGCGGCTGGCCAGCAGCTTGATCAGCGGCGGCTGTACCAGCCGGCGCTTGTTGTGGCGTTTCTTGTGCCACGGGTCGGGAAAGAAGATATGCACGCCGTCCAGCGAGTTCTCGGTCAGCATGTGCGCGATGACCTCGACGGCGTCGTGGTTCATGATCCGCACGTTCTGCAGCTCGCGCTCGCCAATCAGCTTGAGCAGCGCGCCCACGCCCGGCTCATGCACTTCACAGCCCAGGAAGTTGTCCTGCGGACGCAGCCCGGCGATATGCGCGGTGGTCTCGCCCATGCCGAATCCGATCTCGAGGATGGCTGGCGCCTCGCGGCCGAACGTGGCGGTCCAGTCGAGCGGCGCGGTCTGGTAGGGCACCACGAACCGGGGCCCGAGGTCGTCGATCGCGCGCTGCTGGCCGGTCGAGGTGCGGCCGGCACGTCGGACGAAGGACCTGATGCGTCGCGGATGCGCGACTTCTTTGCCCGGATGGGTCTCGGCGTGGTCAGCGTCTGCAGGTTGTCCGTTGGCGCCGTCGGCATCTGCGCCAGGCAGCGAGTCGGTATTCGTGTCTTGGGGAAGCATGGCAACAAAAAACCGCCGGGCGGATCGCCGGTCAACGATCGACCGGGTGCCTGAGGCGGCTTGTCAGGTGAGAAGTGGAGCGGGCGATGGGAATCGAACCCACGTCTTTAGCTTGGGAAGCTAAGGTAATGGCCATTATACGACGCCCGCTTTGGCTTACTGGGGGCGGATTGTAGCATGGCTGTCGGGGGCCGCCAGGCCTCCGGCGTCAAGCTGCGGCCGGGCCGCAACCTCGCGGCGGCGGCGCGTATGAATCAGTTCCTGCGCCCGACAACCCGGCGCACAATGGCACCTCCCCCACGAGACGCCCCCGCCCGTGCATCCGGATCCTGCCCACCGTTTCAATACCGAGTTGCTGCCGCGCATTGCCCAGCGCGTGCTTCAGTTTTCCCGTGGCACGCTGCAGGCGCACATCCTGCCCGCGGTCTCGCCCGACCAGCCGGCGCGTCTGCGCGTTACGGCGTTGGCCCGGCCGGATGGCGGCCGGTATGCGCATCCGCTGGACATCACGTTGTCCTGGGATGGCCTCGAAGTGGGCCGGCTGTTCGCCACGGGTGGCGAGGTGCGTTTTGCCGAGTACCTCGACGCGCTGCCGGCCAAGCTCGATGCGTGGCAGGAGCCGCGCCAGCTTGACCTGCGTTCGCGCACCCAGGCCGACCCCGAGGTGCTGATCGGCGGGCTCGACTTCGAGCACCTGATGCGCTGATGCGTTAGCGCACCGTCAGGCTGCACACGGCCGATTCGGCCGCACCCGGCGCGAGCCATCGCAAGCCCTGGCCGTGGTGGATGGCGTTGGGCAGGCCCAGCCACGGCTCTACGCAGTAGAAGTCCGAATCGTCCCGCTCCGTCCAGGTGGTGATGGCGTGCCAGGGCACTGTCCCGGCCGCGTCAAGCACGATCTCGATGGTGCGTGCCGGCAGTTCGAGCCGCACCGGTGTCCGGTCTTGCTGCAACACGTGGAAAGTGTCCTGCAGGCGGGCATCGTCAAGGTGGTACATCGAAGCGCCCGGCTCGGGCGCCGTCAGGCTGCCGTCGCCTTGCTGGCGCACGCGCGTGGCGGCGGGCATGAGGATCCGGCCCTGACCGCGCGCCTGGTGTGGCAAGGCGAAATAGAAGTGGTGGCCAGCGTAATAAGGCAGCGAGGCTAGCGGCGCGGCGCCGGTATTGCGCGTGTGCAGCGTGACGTCGACGCCCTCCGGCCGTAGCCGATAGCTGGCGGTGAATTCGAAAGCGAACGGATAGCCCGTCAGCGTGGCGGCGGATGACGTCAGCGTCATGCTGACCGCCGTCTCCGAGGCCGCCGTTACCGCGAATGGCAGGTCTCGTGCGAAGCCGTGCTGCGGCAGATGGTGTACCTGGCCGTCGCCGTCACGCCATTGCCCGGCCTCGCCCTCGACGAAATGCCGGCCGATGAACGGGAACAGCAGCGGATTGCCGCCACGCACCTTGGCCACGCGCGTCCAGTCGGCATCGGCGGGCCAGTACAGGATGTCCTGCCCATGCAGCACCCAGCGCACCAGGCGTCCGCCGTGCGCGGGCGCCAGCAGCAGGTAGTTGTCGTCATGGCCGATGCGAACGAGGTCCTGGCCCTGGAAGCGCTGCGTCGTGGTCATCTTGCGTGTCTCGCGGGAACGTCCGAAGCTGCCAAGGGTAGCGCATTCGCCAGAGATGGCAGCTACCGGCGCATCTCGTCGCTCATGTAGATTGTCTCGCGCACCAGCGGATAGACCTGCGCTTCCCAGCGCTTGCCGTTGAACACGCCGTAGTGGCCCACCCCGGTCTGGATATGGTGCATGCGCATGTACGGGCGCAGGCTCGCGCACAAGTCCTGCGCGGCCATCGTCTGCCCGATGGCGCAGATGTCGTCGTGCTCGCCCTCCACGGTCAGCAGCACGGTGTGATGGATGGCCTGCGTCGACACGCGGCGGCCGCCCACGTCGAGCAGGCCCTGCGCCAGCAGGAAGCGCTGGAACACCAGGCTCACTGTTTCCAGGTAGAACTCGGCCGTGAGGTCCATCGTGGCGAAGTACTCGGTGTAGAACGCCTGGATGGCATCGGCGCGGGCGTGCTCGCCGCGCGCGCGCAGTTCGTAGAGGTTGCGCAGCGCCTGTTCGTGGCGGTCGCGGTTCATGCTCATGAACGCCAGCAGTTGCACGAAGCCGGGATACACGCGCCGCATGGCGCCGGCAAAGCGCAGCGGCACCCAGCCAATCAGCGTGTTCTCGAACCATTCGATGGGCCGGCTGGTGGCCAGCTCGTTGACCCGCGTGGGGTTCACGCGCGCGTCGATGGGGCCGGCCATCAAGGTCAGGCTGGGCGGCTGCATGGCGTCGCCATCCTCGGCCATCAGCGCCGCGGCAGCCAGTGCCGCCACGGTGGGCTGGCACACCGCCACCAGGTGGGTGTTGCCGCCCAGCGCGTGCAGAAAGGCGATCAGGTGCTGGACGAAGGCGTCGAAGCCGAAACGGCCGCATGTCAGCGGCACATCGCGCGGATTGTGCCAATCGGTGATGTAGACGTCATGATCGCGCAGCATCGTTTCCACGGTGCCGCGCAGCAGCGTGGCGAAATGGCCAGACATCGGCGCCACCAGCAGCACGCGTGGCTGTTGCGGCACGCCTTCGCGGCGAAAGCGCAGCAGCGTGCAGAACGGCGTGCGCATGATCACTTCCTCGGTCACGGGCACCGGCTCGCCATTGACCATCGCGCGGGTGATGCCGAACGGCGGACGATAGTGCGTCAGTCTGGCCAGCGCCAACACTTCGCAGGCGGCCCGCACCTCCCGCATCGATTCGGAATGGTCGGCGCGCTGGCAGGCGTGCTGGAACGTGGCGATCATCGCGGCCGTGATGTCGGCCAGCGAGCATGCCGGCTGCATCATGTCCGCATACGCCTGGTAGGCCTGGTAAAGCATGGCGCTGTCTCCCGTCTATTGCGGGGCTGGGCGCCGCAATATGTATGCCATCGCCGTGCATGTTGGCACGCTGGTTGCGCTTCCGGAAGATGGTTGCGTGCGCGCGAACACGTTCGGTGCGCGGGTGGCGTTGCCATCGCGTGGCGCTCTGCGGGCCGTGTCGAGGTGGCGCCGCGGCGGTGCTGCCGTCGCGGCATGCGCACCGGACGGGTGCGTACTGGCGAAACGCGCGGACGTTGCCGATACTTGCAAGCGAACATCACGCCGGGGGGCGGAGGAGGCACGATGGGCAAGACAACCCTGACCATCAGCAGCAAGACGTATTCATCGTGGTCGCTACGCGGCTGGCTGCTGGCGCGCTTTGCCGGGCTGGAGTTCGAGGAAGTGCTGGTGCCGCCCGATGACCCAGCCATGCGGGCCGAAATCCTGCTGCTGTCGCCGTCGATCCTGGTGCCATGCCTGCGTCACCAGGGCGTGACCGTGTGGGACACGCTGGCCATCGCCGAATACCTCAACGAGATCCGGCCCAAGGCCAAGCTGCTGCCCGACGACCTTGCGGCGCGCGCCCACTGCCGGGCCATCTGCGGCGAGATGCACTCGGGGTTTGCCGCCATGCGCGCCGCCTTGCCGATGAACCTGAAGGGCCATTTCCCCGGGCTCAAGGTGTGGTCGCGCGCGCAGGCCGACATCGACCGCATCACCGAGATCTGGACCGATTGCCTGGGCCGCTACGGCGGCCCGTACCTGTTCGGCGAGCACCGCACCATGGCCGATGCCATGTACGCGCCGGTGGTGACGCGCTTTGTCACCTATGGCGTGAAGCTGGACGCGCCGCTGGTGGCCTTCTGCAAGACCATCCTGGCCATGCCCGAGATGCAGGCATGGATCAACGCGGCGCGCGAGGAGCCCGACGAGATCAGCGAACTCGATGTCGAGTTCTGACAGTTTGGGCGACTATGCCACCTGCGTCAGCTATGCCGTCCGTGGCTGTTGCGCCAGGTAGCGGGCCGCGTAGGCGAAATACCAGGCCAGGCAGTCGGGGTTGGCCATCGCGTCGGGGTTGGCGATCTTGTCCGGCGCGTGGCCCAGCAGCAGCTTCTTGATCGGCACTTCCATCTTCTTGCCCGATAGCGTGCGCGGCACGCCCGGCACCTGCACGATCTCGTTCGGCACGTGGCGCGATGACAGCGCCGTGCGGATGCGGCTGCGCAGGGTTTCGCGCAGCGCGTCGTCCAGCACCATGTCCTGGCGCAGCACCACGAACAGCGGCATGTACGATTCCCGGCCCAGGTATTCCAGGTCTACCACCATGCTGTCCAGCACCTCGGGCAGCTCTTCCACCACGCGATACAGCTCGCTGGTGCCCATCCGGATGCCGTGGCGGTTGATCGTGGCGTCCGAGCGTCCGTAGATGATCGCGCCGCCGCGCGGCGTGATGCGGATCCAGTCGCCGTGGCGCCACGCGTTCGGATAGGTGTCGAAGTAGCTGTCGCGGTAGCGGCGGCCATCCGCGTCGCCCCACAGGAACAGCGGCATCGACGGCATCGGCTTGGTGCAGACCAGCTCGCCCACCGCGTCGATCAGCGGCCGGCCGCCGTCGTCGAACGCCTCCACCTTGGCGCCCAGGCAGCGGCATTGCATCTCGCCCGCGTACACCGGCAGCAACGGGCACCCCGCTACGAATGACCCGGCGAAGTCGGTGCCCCCGCTCATCGGCGCCAGCCAGATGTCCGCGCGCACCTGGGCGTAGATCCACGCGTATGCGTCTTCGGACAGTGGCGAGCCGGTGGAGCCGATGCCGCGCAAGCGCGACACATCGGCCACTTGCGTGGGGGCCACGCCGGCTTTCATGCAGTTGGTGAAGAAGGCGGCGCCGGCGCCGAACATCGTTACGCGCGCGTCGTCAACGAAGCGCCACAGCACGCCGGCGTCGGGCCACGCGGGATTGCCATCGTACAGCGCGATGGTGGTGCCCAGCAGCAGCCCCGCGATCTGCGCATTCCACATGATCCAGCCGCTGCTGCTGTACCAGTGGAACACGTCGTTGGCGCCGAGGTTGTTGTGGAATGCCATGAGCTTGAGCTGCTCGATCACGATGCCGCCGTGGCCGTGCACGATCGGCTTGGGGCTGCCCGTGGTGCCCGACGAGTAGACGATCCAGAGCGGATGGTCGAACGGCACCGATTCCACCTGCAGCGCCACGTCGTGCGCGAGCACGTCGTCCCAGTTGTGGCGCCGCAGTGGCGGGGGCAGCGCGCCGAGCATGAGCTGGCTATCGGACGGGTTGTCGCACTGACTACCGGGCGAGGGCACCAGCACCAGATCGGTCAGCGAGGGCAGGGCGGCCACAAGGTCGGTGATCACCGGCGTGCGGTCGTAGGCCTTGCCGCCGTAGCGGTATCCGTCGACGGCAATCAGCACCTTGGGCGCGATCTGCCGGAAGCGATCGATCACGGCCACGTGGCCCATGTCTGGTGCACAGCCCGACCAGATCGCGCCGACGCTGGCCGTAGCGAGGAACGCCACAACCGTGGCGGGGATGTTCGGCAGGTAGCCGGCCACGCGGTCGCCGCGGGTCACGCCCATCTGGCGCAACGTGTGGGCCAGCGAGGCCACCTGCGCTTCGAGGTCGTGCCAGCTGATATCGGCCAGCGGCTGGGCTTCGCCGGCGTGGCGAATGGCGGTGCGCTGGCGCGCGGCGCCGGTGCCCGCGTGACGGAAGACCTGCTGCACGTAGTTGAGCGTGGCGCCCTCGAACCACTTGGCGCCCGGCATCTCGCGCCGGGCCAGCACGGCACGGGCCGGGGTGTCGAAGCGCACCTCGAAATAGTCGACGATGGCCTGCCAGAACGCCTCGATGTCGGTGACGGACCACTGCCACAGGCTGGCGTAGTCGGGGAAATCGAGCGCGCGCTCGTGGCGCAGCCAGTGCATGAAGGCAGCCACCTGGCTGCCGTCCGCGAACGCCGCGTCGGGCGTCCACATCAGTGTCCCTGCTTCGGTCATTTGTCTCCTCCGCAGCCCGTCTGACGCGGGCCCTGAGAGTGATTGGCCTGAAAGTGATCGGCGGCTGGCAAATGATAGCGGACCGCCGTGCCGCCCGTCAGGCTAGCGGCCGGATTCGAACAGCGTGCCCCACATCTCGTCGACCCGGGTCTTCACGGCGGCGTCCATGCGGATCGGCGTGCCCCATTCGCGCGTGGTCTCGCCGGGCCACTTGTCGGTGGCGTCGATGCCCATCTTCGAGCCCAGCCCCGAGACCGGCGAGGCAAAGTCCAGGTAGTCGATGGGCGTGTTGTCCACCATGACCGTGTCGCGGCTCGGGTCGACACGCGTGGTGATGGCCCAGATCACTTCCTTCCAGTCGCGCGCGTCGATGTCGTCATCCACCACGATGATGAACTTGGTGTACATGAACTGGCGCAGGAAGCTCCACACGCCGAACATCACGCGCTTGGCGTGGCCCGCGTACTGCTTCTTCATGCGCACCACGGCCATCCGGTAGCTGCACCCTTCGGGCGGCAGGTAGAAGTCCGTGATTTCCGGAAACTGCTTCTGCAGCAACGGCACGAACACCTCGTTCAGCGCCACGCCCAGCACGGCGGGCTCGTCGGGCGGCTTGCCGGTGTAGGTGGAGTGGTAGATCGGGTCGCGCCGCATGGTGATGCGGTCGATCGTGAACACCGGGAACCAGTCTTGCTCGTTGTAATAGCCAGTGTGGTCGCCATACGGCCCTTCCAGCGCGTGCTGGTAGCCCGACGGGTGGTTCGGATCGGGCTGGATATGGCCTTCGAGCACGAATTCGGCCGAGGCCGGCACCGACAGCTCCGACAGGGTCGGCGTGATGCAGCCGGCCAGCGCGGTGCGGCTGCCGCGCAGCAGACCGGCGAACTGGTATTCGGAGAGCGTATCGGGCACCGGCGTCACCGCGCCCAGGATCGTGGCTGGGTCGGCGCCCAGCGCCACGGCGATCGGAAACGGCTTGCCGGGGTGGGCCAGCGCATGCTCGCGGAAGTCGAGCGCGCCGCCGCGATGCGTGAGCCAGCGCATGATCACCTGGTTGCGGCTGATGACTTGCTGGCGGTAGATGCCAAGGTTCTGGCGCTTCTTGTGCGGACCCTTGGTCACGACCAGGCCCCAGGTGATCAGGGGCGCCGCGTCGCCGGGCCAGCAGGTCTGGATCGGCAGGCGCGCCAGGTCCACGTCGTTGCCTTCCCAGACGATCTCCTGGCACGCGGGGCTGCTGACCCGTTTGGGGGCCATGTCCCAGACGGACTTGGCCAGCGTGAACAGCTTGCCGGCCTCGCGCAGGCCGCGCGGCGGCTCGGGCTCCTTGAGCGCGGACAGCACGCGCCCGATGTCGCGCAGGTCTTCCATCGAGGATGCGCCCATGCCGAGCGCCACTCTTTGTGTTGTCCCGAACAGATTTGCCAGCACTGGCACTTTATAGATATCGCCATCGTCGCGACGCGGCTGCTCGAAGAGCACCGCCGGGCCATTGGCACGCAGCAGACGGTCGCAGATCTCAGTCATTTCCAGGTTCGGCGATACAGGCGCGGTCACGCGCTTGAGGTCGCCGCGCTGTTCCAACTGACCGATGAAATCGCGCAAGTCTTTGTATTGCATAGTGAATCCGGTTCGATATGTGGCGCTGCCGCATGGCTTGCCGCGGCGGCCGGGATGTGTGTGACGATACACACGCCGCCTCAAAGGCGCAAAAAAATCGTGCCAGCGGGCGCAGCGAAATTGTAAGTAATTTATGACGCGCGACCTTTGTTCAGACATTTGTGAGCCTAAGCAGCGCCTGAGATTCGGGGTGAGTGGCCAGTCTGAATGTGTCGTAAAAAGCCTTGTTACATATTGCCAGAGGTAGTAATTTTCTGTTTTCTTATGCTTGACGGGTTATAAAAGCGTTCCTACAATCCGGTCTGCTCTGTGGAGTGTTGCGTCGCAACATAGCTTGTTGGTCTCTGTCAAGAGGGCGGCGGCGAAAAAAGTCGGCGACAACTACTCCCATCCGATTGCCACCAAGCGGCCCCAGGGAGGTGCCCGGTGTGTGATCCCCTGGCGGGATGCCAGGTTGTTAAAGAGTATTAGTGGCAGGGTGCGGCTCCCCAAGGCGTGCCCTGTTTCTCGTTGGGCGCTTGGGGAGCGCCCGCCAACAGATGCTTGGACACCCCTGCTAGGTGGCGCAGCATCCTTACTTGAATACGTTGAGATCGGGCTCGCGCAGTTGTCAGGCGCGCGCAGCGGGCGACGGATGGAGGTAAGCATGAGCGGTTGGAAAACCCTTCATCTTCCCGGCATCGGGCGGGCATTGCAGGTCCGCTTCAGACAGCCGGTTCCCGGTGTGAGCCGCGCACTGCAAGTGCGACTGGCCCATCCGGTGGCAGGCCGCGCCTTGCTGCGCGGTGGCCGCACAACCTTGAAGTACACCCTGAACAGTCTCGGGGTGTTGTCCGTGGCCGCTGCGGTCACGCTGACGCTCAGCCAGCAATGGCGGACCTCGCTTGCCGGCGCGCTGGCAGGCAACGAAGCGCCCGCCGTGCTGGTGGAAGCTGCCGTTGCCAACGCCGAAGCGGCTACCGCGGTGAATGCCGCCGTGGCCAGCACCGCGGTGCCGGCGCTGTCGGCCGATGCCGCCGCTGCACGCCTGCTGGCCACTGCACCGGTCTCGGCCAAGGGCCTGCCGACCGTGTCGGGCGTTGACGAATGGAGCCAGACCCCTGCGGGTCGGGTGCCGTCGGTGGCGCATCTGGCTGCGCAGATTCCGGTGCAGCGTGTGGCGCTCGATGCGCGCAATACCAGCGCGCTGGGCTCGGCCCGCGAACAGGCCGCCGTGGCGGACTACATCGCCCGCAAGTACCGCGTGGCGACGCAGGCCACCGCGCAACTGGTGAAGGCCGCCTACATGACGGGCCGCGAGGTCGGTATCGATCCGCTGCTGATCCTGGGCGTGATCGCCATCGAGTCGAGCTTTAACCCGTACGCCGAAAGCGGCGTGGGCGCGCAGGGCCTGATGCAGGTCATGACCAAGGTCCACCAGGACAAGTACGAGGCCGTGGGCGGCGTTACCGCTGCGCTGAACCCGTACGCCAACATCAAGATCGGTGCGCTGGTCCTGAAGGACTGCATCGCCCGTGCTGGCTCGCTCGAAGGTGGGCTCAAGTACTACGTTGGCGCCACGACCAACACCGACGGCGGCTACGGCGCCAAGGTGCTGGCCGAGCGTGCGCGGCTGCGTGCCCTGCTGGGGCTGTCGGGCGCGGACACGGCGACGGCCAAGGCAACTGGCGATGCCAAGACGCAGGCCGAGCATCACCAGAACGGCGAAAAGCTGGAGGCATCCGGCAATACGGCCCAGGCCGCCTGATCACCGGCGCGCGCTGCGGCAAGCAGAAAGGCACCCCTCGGGGTGCCTTTTCTTTTGTGCGCCCCCGTTGCCGCTCGGGCAGCTGCAGGCAGGGGGCGGGCAGGGCGGTGCGGCTCAGCGCAGCAAACTCAGCGCAGGAAATGGTGCATGCGGTCCATCGCCTCCTCGATGTTGGCCATCGAGGTTGCATACGAGATGCGCAGGTAGTCGCGCGCGGTGTGCGGGCCGAAGTCCGTGCCCGGCACCATGACCACGCCCGCATCGTGCAGGATGGCCTGGCTCAGCTTGTCGGCGTCGCCCGCCGCCGGGTGGTTCACGTGGCGGCAGTCGGCGTAAACATAGAAGGCGCCGTCGGGCTTCACGGGCACGCGCAAGCCCAGCGCTTCCAGCGCGGGCAGGATGGCGTCGCGGCGGCGGTGGAATTCGGCCTTGCGCTCGTCGTAGATGGCCAGCGCCTCGGGCGAGAAGCAGGCCACGGCCGCATGCTGGGCCACGGCCGACGCGCAGATGAACAGGTTCTGCGCCACCTTCTCGAAGGCCGGCACCAGCGCATCGGGCACCACCAGCCAGCCAAGCCGCCAGCCCGTCATGTTGAAGTACTTCGAGAAGCTGTTGACGGTCACCACGTTGTCGTCGAGCGCCAGCGCCGACACCGGCGGCGCGTCGTAGGACAGGCCCTGGTAGATCTCGTCCAGGATGGCGAAACCGCGACGCTCCCGCACCTCGGCCAGGATGGCCTTCAGCTCGCTGTGCAGGATCGAGGTGCCGGTGGGGTTCGACGGCGACGCCAGCAGCACGCCGCGCGTATCGGGGCCCCAGTTGGCCACCACCTGCGCGGCGGTCAGCTGGAAGCGTTCGGCGGGGCCGCTCGGAATCATCCGGGCGCGGCCATCGAACGCCGCGACGAAGTGGCGGTTGCACGGGTAGCTCGGATCGGGCATCAGCACCTCGGCGCCAATCTCCACCAGCACCGCGCAGGCCAGCAGCAGCGCGCCCGAGGCGCCCGCCGTGACGATCACGCGCCGCTCGGGAATGTCGAGCCCATAGGCGGTCTTGTAGTAGCCCGCGATGGCCTCGCGCAGCGCGTGGATGCCCAGCGCGCCGGTGTATTGCGTCACGCCCCGGCGCATGGCGGCCTCGGCGGCGTGCACGACGGGCGCCGCGGCCGTGAAATCGGGCTCGCCGATTCCCATGTGGATGATGTGCCGGCCGGCGCGTTCGAGGTCGGCGGCCTGCTTGGCCAGTTCCATCACGTGGAAGGCCTCGATATTGGCGAGTCGGGAGGCGGTGGCGATGCGCTGGTAGTCCATGACTGGGCGAAAGAACAGTAGTTTCAAACAAAAACACCCGCCGGGGCGGGTGTCATGCCGGTGAAGGCATCATGGGATGCCAATCGCCGGAAAGCAACATCATTCCGATGCTGCGGGTCAGCGGCGCGCGGCCACCTCGGGGGCGCGCACCTGCGCGGCCAGCTTGTCGAGCACGCCGTTCACGTACTTGTAGCCTTCCACGCCGCCGAAGGTCTTGGTCAGTTCCACGGCCTCGTTGATGACGACCTTGTACGGAATGTCCAGGCAGTGCACCAGTTCGTAGCTGCCCACCAGCAGGGCGGCGCGCTCCACGGGCGACAACTCGTCGACGGTGCGGTCCAGGAACGGCTCGATCGCGGCGGTCAGGCGCGGTTCCTCGCGCACGGCGCCGTTCAGCAGCGCGTCGAAATGCTCGCGGTCGGCCTTGTTGAAGCCTTGCGCGTCATGCAGGTGGGCCTGGATCGCGCCGATATCGTTGCGATTCAGCAGCCACTGGTACAGGCCCTGCAGGGCCAGTTCCCGGGACCGGCGGCGCGCGCTCTTGGGCGGCGCCTTCGGTTCGGTACGCGGCTTGGCGCCGGCGGGCTTGCCGCCAGCGTCGTTCGCGTCGCCGTTGTCGGGGGTATTACTCATCATCTTCCTCGTCTTCGTCGTCGGCTTCGTTCTCGCGCAGCGAATCGAGGGCCACCACCAGGTTGGCCATCTCCACGGCGGTGCGGGCGCAGTCGCGGCCCTTCTCGCGGGTGCGGGCATGGGCCTGCTCGTCGGTGTCGACGGTCAGGATGCCGTTGGCCACCGGCACGTTGAAGTCCAGGCCCACGCGCGTGATACCGGCGCCCGACTCGTTCGAGACCAGTTCGAAGTGATAGGTCTCGCCGCGCACCACGGCGCCCAGCGCCACCAGTGCGTCGAACTGGCCGCTTTCGGCCATCTTCTGCAGCGCCAGCGGAACTTCAAGCGCGCCAGGCACGGTTACCAGCAGCGTGTCCTCACCCTCGACGCCGAGCTTTTCCAGCTCGGCCAGGCATGCTTCGCGCAGCTCGTTGCAGACGGGCTCGTTGAAACGGGCCTGCACGATGCCGATGCGCAGGCCTTCGCCGTCGAGGTTGCTCTCGTAGAAGCCGTGATCCATTGTCAGTTCTCCATTGATTCGTTCAGGCACCGGCCCTGCCGGGCCGATACCGCGTGATGTCATACGGCGGGCGGATTCGCCCGGGATTTGTTCAGTTGCCTTTGCTGCCTCTGCCGAGTGGGCTCAGTCGCAGTTCGACTCGCCGTCCATCGGCTGGCAGCCGACGATTTCCAGATCGTAGCCGGTCATGCTCGGCATCTTGCCCGGCGAGCCCAGCACGCGCATCTTGCCCACGCCGACGTCGCGCAGGATCTGGGCGCCCACGCCATAGGTGCGCAGGTCCGGCTTGCGGCGCGGGCGGTCCTGCGGCGCGTCCAGCGCGGCAAACTGCGTGAACAGCTGGTCCGGCGCGTCGCCGCAGTTCAGCAGCACCATCACGCCGTGATCGACGTCGTGCAGCACCTCCAGCGCGGCCGGCAGGCTCCACGAGTGCGTGGTGCGGCCGGCTTCGAGGATGTCCAGCACCGACAGCGGCTCGTGCACGCGTACCAGCGTCTCGCGTTCCGGATGCGGCTGGCCCTTGACCAGCGCCATGTGGGCGCGGCCCGTCGGCTTGTCGCGGTACAGCACGCCCTGGAACGTACCCCACGGCGTCTGCATGGCGCGCTCCCCCATCCGCTCGATGATGCTTTCGGTGCGGCTGCGGTAGTGGATCAGGTCGGCGATGGTACCGATCTTCAGGTCGTGCTCGCGCGCGAACTCCACCAGGTCGGGCAGGCGGGCCATCGTGCCGTCGTCCTTCATGATCTCGCAGATCACGGCTGCGGGCGTCAGGCCGGCCAGTGCGCCGAGGTCGCAGCCGGCTTCCGTGTGTCCGGCGCGGATCAGTACGCCACCGGGCTGGGCCGTCAGCGGGAAGATATGGCCAGGTTGGACCAGGTCGCTGGCGCGGGCGTCGCGGGCCACCGCGGCCTGCACGGTGCGCGCGCGGTCGGCGGCCGAGATGCCGGTGGTCACGCCTTCGGCGGCCTCGATCGACACCGTGAAGTTCGTGCCATGCACGGTGCCGTTGCGCGACACCATCGGGTACAGCTCCAGCTGGCGGCAGCGTTCGGCCGTGAGCGTCAGGCAGATCAGGCCACGGCCGTACTTGGCCATGAAATTGATGGCCTCGGGCGTCACGAAATCGGCTGCCAGTACCAGATCGCCTTCGTTCTCACGGTCTTCCTCGTCAACAAGGATGACCATGCGGCCGGCACGGATGTCGGCAATGATGTCTTCGGTACGGGCGATAGTCATGGCTGGGGCGACGTTTGGGATGACAGGCGGGTGCGGTTGCGTTGCGGTGCTTGCGGTCAGCGGGCAGGGCCGTTGCGGAAGGTGCAGGACCGGCGAAATCAAGGCCGCTATTGTACGCCATGCCGTCCGCCGGCGCCCTGGCATCGGGTTGCCCCGGGTTGCGTCAAAGTGTACGAGCCGGCATATCGGTAGGGCTTGCTCGCCGTTGACTGGGAGATTCCACATGAAACCACCGCTGCAGGGCATCCGCATTGTCGAGTTCGAAGGGCTTGGGCCGGGGCCGCTGGCTGGCCGGATGCTGGCCGACATGGGCGCCGAGGTGACCGTTATCGCCCGGCGCCAGACCGGGGCGGTGGCCGAGCGGCTGGGCGGCGGCAAGGCCAGCCCGCTGCGGCGCGGCAAGACCATCGTGCCGCTCGATCTCAAGCAGCCAGCCGACCTGGCCGACGCGCTGGAGCGCGTGGCCGGGGCCGACGGTTTGATCGAAGGCAACCGGCCCGGCGTGATGGAGCGGCTCGGGTTGGGGCCGGCCGATTGCGCGGCCCGCAATCCCAGGCTGGTGTACGGCCGCATGACGGGCTGGGGGCAATCTGGTCCGCTGGCGCAGACGGCCGGCCACGACCTCAACTACGTGGCCTTGACCGGCATGCTCTCGCTGTCTGCGCACGCGCAGCAGGCGCCCATCATCCCGCCTACCGTGCTGGGCGACGCCGCCGGCGCCATGGGCCTGGCCTTCGGCATGGTGTGCGCAATGCTGGACGCGCGCGCTTCGGGCCGTGGCCGGGTGGTGGACGGCGCGATTGTCGACGTCGTGGCGATGCTGGGCAGCATCGCCCTATGGGTGCGCAACAACGGCCAGCTCGACGGTCCGACGCCCAGCCCGTTTCATCAGTCGCCGTTCTACGATGTCTATGCCTGCGCCGACGGCGGCTTCGTCACGATCGGCGCGCTGGAGCCGCAGTTCTATGCGCTGCTGCTGCAAAAGCTGGGGCTCGCCGACGTCGATCCGGCCGCCCAGTACGACCACTCCCTGTGGCCGGCACTGAAAGCGCGTTTCACCGGGCTGTTCCTGAGCCAGCCGCGTGCGTACTGGGATGCCCTGCTGGGCGGAACGGACACCTGCTATGCGCCGGTGCTAAGCATTGCCGAGGCTGCGCAACACCCGCACAACGTCGCGCGTGGCATCTTCGCTAGTCTGGAAGACGGGGCGCTTGGTGGGACGCTTGGTGGGGCGTTTGACGTGGCAGGCGCGCCGCGCTTTGCGCCGCTGGTGGGGGAAGGCGAGGGCGGCGGAGCGTGAGCGGGCTGGGGGCTGAGCCGGAATTGCGCGGCCGGCGCGCTCAAGGTCTAGCGAGATCGGCCGACAACGAGGATGCGGGATCATGGCTTGCGCCACGGTGCCGCGCTTTCTCAATCACTTGACAGGCTTTCTATGTCTTCTGCTTCTCTCGTCAGTTCGCTGGGCGCCGCCGATGCCGGCAGCGATCCGGTGGCCCTGCTGATGCTGCGCAAAACGCTGAATCTGCAGGCGCAAAGCGTGGCCCAGCTGGTACAACCCGCTGTGGCTGCCGCTTCGGCACCGAGCAATCCGCCGCACCTGGGCAACAACGTCGACATCAAGGTGTAAGACAGTCGCCCGAACCGCGGCCTTTGGCAGCGTTGCCGAAGGCCGCCTCCCCGCCTCATGCCCCGTCCCCCATCAGGGCGGCGCGACTCAGATTGGGCCGGCCTCGCCTGACGCCGACAGCATGCGCTCCACGTAGCGCGCGATCAGGTCGATCTCGAGATTCACCGCCTTGCCGGCCGCCAGCTCGTTGAGCGTGGTTACTTCCACCGTGTGGGGAATCAGGTTGATCGAGAACACGCAGCCGTCGGCTTCGTCGCTGACGCTATTCACGGTCAGCGACACGCCGTTGACCACCACCGAGCCCTTGTAGGCCAGGTAGCGGCCTAGCTCGCGGGGCGCGCGGATGCGCAGTTCGTGCGACTCGCCCACCGGCGCAAAGCGCACCACTTCACCGAGTCCGTCGACATGCCCCGAAACCAGGTGGCCGCCCAGGCGGTCTGCCAGGCGCAACGCCTTTTCCAGGTTCACGCGGCCGGGCTGGGCCAGCCCCACGGTCTTGTCCAGCGATTCGCGTGAGACATCCACGTCGAAGTGGCCAGGGGCCAGCGTCACCACGGTCATGCAGGCGCCCTGGATGGCGATGCTGTCGCCAATGCCGACGTCCGACAGGTCCAGGTTGCCGGCGGCCACGCGCAGGCGCACGCCTGCGTTGGCGTCGCCAAGGGGAGAAACCGATTCGATGCGGCCCACTGCCGCCACAATGCCAGTAAACATGCTTGCCTTTTCGTTAGCGTCGCGTAAGCGTCGTGTTGTTCGTAATGACCGGGTCAGTCGCGGCCGTCGGCGCGTCGCGCGATCAGCCGCAGGTCGTCGCCAATCTGCCGCACTTCGTGCCAGCGGAATTGCGCGGCATCTTCCAGCCTGGCCAGCGGCGGCAGGTTGAACATGCCTTGCGCCTCGCCGAGCAGTTTGGGCGCCAGGTAGACCAGCAGTTCGTCGGCGCAACCTTCGCGAATCAGCGACCCGTTGAGCTTGTTGCCAGCTTCCACATGCAGTTCGTTGATGCCACGCTGGCCGAGCACTTCCAGCATCTGGCGCAGTTCCACCTTGCCGTGGCGATTGGGCAGTACCACGACTTCTGCGCCGCGATCTTCCAGCGCGCGCTGGCGGGCCTTGTCCTCGACGGCACAGAACACCAGCACGGGTTTGGCGAAATCGCCACTGTCGCGATGCAGGATCTGCGCGTCCAGTGGCACTTCGAGACGCGAATCCACCAGTACGCGCTGTGGCTGGCGTGGCGTGGCCACGGCGCGCACCGTCAGGGCGGGATTGTCGTCGCGCACGGTGCCGATGCCGGTCAGGATGGCGCAAGCGCGGGCGCGCCAGACATGTCCGTCATCGCGCGCGGCCTGGCTGGTAATCCATTGGCTGGTGCCGTCATGCAAGGCCGTGCCGCCGTCGAGCGACGCCGCCACCTTGACGCGCACCCACGGCAGGCCGCGCGTCATGCGCGAGACAAAGCCGATGTTGAGGTCGCGGGCCTCCTTCTCCAGCAGGCCGCACCGTACATCGATGCCGGCGTCGCGCAGGCGCTGCAGGCCACGGCCCGACACGCTGGGGTTGGGGTCTTCCATGGCCGCCACCACGCGTGCGATGCGGGCGCGCACCAGCGCATCGGCGCAAGGCGGCGTGCGGCCGAAATGGCTGCACGGCTCAAGTGTGACGTAGGCCGTGGCACCCGCAGGGTCGTGGCCGCGCGACACCGCATCCTTCATGGCCTGGATTTCCGCATGGTCCTGGCCTGCCGGCTGGGTGTAGCCCTGGCCAATGACCTGGCCATCCTTCATCAGGACGCAGCCGACGCGCGGGTTGGGCGTCGTGGTGAACATCCCTCGTGCGGCGAGCGCGAGGGCCTGTTCCATGGCGGTGTGGTCGGCGTCGGAAAACATAGCGTGGCGATGGGGCGAGTGGCCCGGGAAGATCCGTTTGGTGGTCAGAGTTCTATGAGTGGGCGGCGGTGCGGGCCAGCAGTTCGGTCGCATTCAGTCGCACCCGGTATCGACGCCGGGCCGGCAGACCCGGATGCGCCCCTGGGCGCCAAGCCGTACCTGGCGAACGGCCGTGCCGCAACGCACTTCAAACGTGGCGGCAAAAAAGCCACCGCGCTCAGACCGTGAGTATCCCACAGCTGTCAAGCGCAGGCTGGACGTGCCGCTGCTGGTGGCGCGCAGCGTGATGCGCAGGCAACTGTCGCGCAGGCTGACCACCGAAAACGGCGGTACCGCGTCGTCAACCTGGCCCGATACGGCCGTCAGCCGCCAGCCCGCATCGAAGGTACTGGCGCCGTCGAGGACGTCCAGCCGGACTTCCGTGCGGCGCGATGCAGCCGCGGTGCGGGCCAGGGCTAGCGATGTGGCCAGCCGGTCGGCGGCGTGGCTGGCCCGCTGCTGGGCCAGCATGTCGCCGAGCACGGGCCAGGCCGCCGTCGCCAGCACGGCCACCACTGCCAGCGCTACCAGCATTTCGACCAGGGACACCCCCGTTTGCCGTCGAGGAACGTGCGGGGTCACGTCAGCACTCCGGTGGCAGGGGCACGGCAGGGCCACCCGAGGCGGGCAGCGAGCGCCACTCGCCGCTGCTGCGCAGCAAGAGCGTGCCGCAGAGGGCGTCGGCACGCACGGGGGTGGCGCGCACTTCCACGCAGCGCGACAAATCGATGTCACCGCAACTGGTAGCCGTCAGCCAATGGCGCGTGCGGGCCGGTGGCGCCGGCACGGCGCGGGGCCATTCGCCGTACGGCGTGGCGCTGCCGGGCGCGCTGGCAAATGAGAGCGTGATCAGCGCATGGCGTTCGAGCATGAGCATGGCGGCCACCATTTCTGTACGGGCCCGGATACGCCAGCCGCGTTCGGCATGCTGCTGCCAGGTGGGCGCGGCCAGCAGCGTCAACACGGCGCCGATGACCAGCACGGCCAGCAACTCCGCGAGGCTGAAGCCGTGCCGATGCGGCAGGCGAATCGGTCGAGACACGCTCATGGCGAGGTCCGGATCAGTTCGCGCCAGCCCAGCCGGCCACGGCGCCGATGCCATCTCGCTTCCTGGAAGCGATGGGCGCTATCGCCTTCGATGCGCCACAGCCCGAGTTCGAATGTGTCGCGAGAGGATCTTCCCGGCGCAACGTCCGCGTTGCCGTCGATCTGCGACATCACGGTGAACGGCATGCCAGCGCCCCCTGCAGCGCCCCCATGCCACGGCAGCCCGGTGACCGCCGGTGTCGGCCGGCCATCGGCGTCCGTCACGATGACCGACTCGCCGGTGGCAGCGTCCACCAGATAGCTGCGCTGCATACCCTGGTCATCGACCGTGGTGAAGCCCAGGTGCACAGGGCTCGCGGCGTAGAGCGCCTCAAGCCGCTCGCCGAACCCCGGCAACGACAGCGTCCAGCCGTTTGCCAGGTTCTTGCCCGCCGTCCGCGCCGCGCGCAGCACATAGCCGTCTCCTTGGCGCAAGGCGTCGATGCGTGCTGGCACGCCGCGCGTGCCACGGCTGCCACGGCTGCCACGCGGGCCCGCGTGATCGGGGATCGCCGACAGCTCCGCGTCCGTGCCATAGATGACCAATGGCCGGCCGCCGGTCTGCACCACCACTGGCGCTTCGGCGGCATTGACGCCCCGATCGCCGCCCCGATCGCCGCGCGCATTGCCCTGGCGATGCATGCACGTGGCGGGCGATGCGGCTGCGGCGTTGGCCAGTTGGGCGAGATCGAAGCGCCACAGCCTGCCCGCGCTGTCGGCTGCATAGGCCGCCTGCGCGATGCCACTGGCCGCACTGTGAACGGTGACGGCCAGCAGCGGTGTGGACGACGCTGGCATGTCGCATCCGATGGCGGGTAGTGGCAGGCGTCGTACCGCTGCAGCGTTCCAGTGCCTTGGCGACCGGTCGAGCGGCAGCAGCGCCAGTGCGGCCGACGATTGCGTGTCGGGGTCTGGTGCGACGACAGCCACCGCCGACCAGCGGCGCACCTGATGGTCGACCCACATGGCCGCGCGGACAGGGCCAGCGCCAGAGAGGGGCAGGGCGCTCGAAGCGCTGACCTCCCAGATCAGTCCGATCGGCGTCTGCGCATCAGGCGCGGAAATGTCGAGCGCGAACACCGCGCCGGCCTGCGTGGCGGATGCGGACTGCTGCGCTGGCACGCCACACAGCAGCAGCGTGCGCCAGGTGCCGGACAAGTCGGCATCGACGCTCTCGGGGCGCGGGCACGGCGGGCGGGGCAGCGGTGCTTCCGGTGCGGTCAGTGCGGCGGCTGGCGCAAGCATCGTCCAGGGCAGATAGCCGGCCAGTTCCTGCCCGGTGACAGCATCGAATCCATGCAGCCAGCCATCGCGCGTACCGAGCCAGACCGTGGTAGGTCGCCCCTGATGCCGAACCCGAAATTCGGCATGACCCGCTTGCATGGGCCGCCATGTTGGCGGCGGCACCACATGAACGCGTGCGCCCGTGGCGCTGGCCAGGCGCGTATCGCGTGGGCGCAGGGCAGGATTGCCAAGGTCGCCGCGCAACCACGCAAGCCGTGCCGCTCCGATGCCGGCAGGTTCGATGCCATCCAGCGTGGCTTGTGCGTCCACGTTGATCGCCTGCCAGCGGAACGGGTCCAGGCGATCCCCACCGAGGTAGAGTCGGCGCGTGTGTGGGTCGCGACCGTCCAGCAACGCGCCGGCCTCCCACGGCATTTGCAGGGGCGAGGACACCGTTGCTGTGCGGAAGGCGATGGCGGAAAGCCGCCCCGTCCAGGGAAAGGCGCCATGCGTGATCCGGTAGCCAAGCGGCAACTGGCCGGGCATGGCAAGGGCGAGGGGCGTGGCGCACAGGCCGACGGCAAAGACGAGGGAGGCGATGGCAAGCGAGATGGAACTCATGGCTGGAACTCCGTTTGCAGCAGCACCCGCACCTCGGGGTCTCGCCCCATGCCCAGCGCGATCACGCGCAGGCGCGGCCACATGCCGGGGCCCGGCGGATCGTCCTGGATCTCGATCAGGTAGCAGGGCAGGCGGTTGGCACCGATGACATCGTCGGGCAGCGCCGGCAAGGCGGCGCCCGTGAAGGTGCCGAGCGGCACGCCGATGCCATCACCGGCATCGCCACGGTTGTCGAACCAGGCGTGCCATACGGGAGGATTGCCGCCGGCCATGCAGATGCCGCGTTGCGGCCCGTCGCCGCATGTGCCGGGGGCGGGCCAGGCCGCCAGCCGCTGGCTCGTGCCACGTGTGGCAGCCATGAGGTCGGCCTCGGCATCGCGCAGCGCGGCTTCCGCGGCGCGGAATGCGATCTCGCGGTCGAGCTGTTGGGTGGCCAGTTGCCGGCCCGCCAGCAGGAAGTGGACGATGGCCGCGCCGATGCCGCCGGCCATCAGCATCAGCGTGGCGACGAAGGCCAGCAGTGCGGCACCGTTGCGGCGAGGCAAGGTCAGCATAGGGCCTCCCGGCAGGGCGATGGATTGCGGAGGCGCACCGTGGTGGCAAAGACCCGGCGACGGAAGCGGGGATGCATGGCAGGACGTAGCGACAGGTCGTCGCCCTCGCCGGCGGTGGCGGGTTCGGGAAACAGCGTCAGAGGTGCGGCGCTGTTCGGCGCCATGGTCGGACGGTCGCCACGCACCACGACGACGATCTGCACGGCCCGCACGCGATGCCATGCGGTGCTGTCTTCGGCCTGCAGCGTTCGGGCCTGGACGAAGCGGTCAACCTTGCCGTCGTCATCGGCATCGACGCCGTAGCGCAACTGCAGTGACTCCACGCCGCGTACCAGCGTGCCGGCGGTATGACTGACGGCCTGCACGCGTTGGCCCTGGCGGCTGGGGTAGCGGCACAGCAACTGCGGTACGCCGTCATTGCCCAGGCCGATATAGAAGGCGTTGGTCGCGGCGTGGTGAGCGGGGGCACCGTCATCGGCGGTCGTGGCAGGGCCGGCGGTGGCGGCGATGGCGCGAGCCGGCAAGGCGTAGCCGCCGCAGTCGCTCATCGTGCCGTCGGGCAAGGTCGGATCATCGGGCAGGCCGCTGCCGGAGACGCGCAACAGCAGCGCGTCGCTTTTCAGCACACCGCTGCCGCCGCATGACATGGCCGCACCGATGGCCGGCCTGGCACAGTCGTCCCGACCTTCCACCGGCGCCACCGGGGAAGGGTGTGCCGGCTGCCAGGCAACGGCTTCGGGAATCCATCCTGCCTGCCGCACGGCGTGCGAAAGAATGCCGAGCGCGCGCAGACCCCGTTCCTCGATCAGTACGTCGTCGGCCACTGCGGTATAGCCGTCGCGGATCAACTGAAACGTTGCCAACGCGGCAAGCACGACGATGAGCCCGAGGGCCATGCCAACCATCGTCCGGACCAGCGTGAACCCCCGATGACACGCGCGGCGCTTCATGGTCGCATCCATAGCGCAATGCCCCGTACGGGCGCGGTATCGGTGCCGGTGCGGGCGAGCGCGTCCGTGGGCAGGCCGGCGAGCGCGATACGGCTACCCGGTGTGCAGGCCGCCGGAGCCATCACGGCATTGCAGGCACTGACACGCGCAGCGTCGCCGCCCACCACCGGCCAGGGATCTTCATCAGCCTCGGCCCGCTCGGCCGCCAGTTGCAGCGTGGACGTCAGGCGCGCATGCTGGCCGCCCCAGCGCAGCCAGGTGCTCGCCAGCGTGGCCAGCGGTATCGCGGCCATGGCCACGATGGCGATGCAGATCAGCGATTCAAGCAGGACGTCGCCTTGCGCGCACCGGCGCGTGGCGCGCGGACGAGGCCGGCAGGGCGGTCCGAAGGGTAAGGCGCGAGGGAAGGGCAGGGCCGCAGGACACATGGCGCATCGGTTCGACTGGAACGGATGACCAAGATAGCGGCGGAAGGACGGTGAGAACGTGTCCGAACGTTGAGGGGTTGCGCCAAGGTGTGTCCGATACGGGATCGGACACGTCTGACGCAAGACCGGTCAGCTTGCCCTGCTGATGTTGGGCATGGTGCAGTAGGTGTCTGAGGTAGACGCTGGTGTGCAGACCCGTGAACGGCCGAGCAGGCTCACTTCCACCATGCGCTTGCTGCTGCCGAGCGTGAACATGATGGCCATGGCCATCTGCGCCTTGCTGGCGGACTGCGAATATCCCACCGGCGAGAAGGACACGTAGCCGAGCCCGTTGGTGGCGTCGTACTCGTAGCTGATGTCCGACGGCAACTGGTCGTACACGGCAATCAGCGTGTCGTTGGCGGCCTCGTACTGGCCGTTGGGCGCCGCATGCTCGTTGAACACGCGCCAGCCGTTCTTCCAGTCGCCATCGATGGGCGCGACGGTGACATAGCTGTTGCTGCTGGCGGCGATGGTGCGTGCCTTGGACAGTGCCACGTTGAGGCTGTCGGCCGCGGTCATCAGACGCTGGTTCTTCACGAAGGTGCTCATGCTGGGCACGGCAAAGCCGACGATGACCACGCCCACGGCCAGCGTGGTCATCAGCTCGATCAGCGTAAAGCCGCGCTGGCGCCGCGGGGATATCGGATTCGCGCTCATGATCGGTTACCAGCAGTTGGCTACGACGGAGGGAGTGGTGGCGCTGCCAACGATGGCGAGCTTCTCGTTGGTGCTGCGCAGCACCAGGGTGCCGCAGACGGGGTCGTCGAAGCCGGCATTGGGCCTGGCCTGCAGCTGCACGCACTGGCCGTCATTGGCTGCGCCGGTGCAGGCCACCGCCGTGACTGCGTACTTTGCGCCGGTCGGGCTGTCGCCCGAGTAGGTCTTGTAGTTGGCCCAGAGGGTGGTGGTGCCGGCGGCGAAGTAGCTGTTGACCTGCGAGAAATGCCGCTCGAACAGCTGCATGTTCTCCATCAGCGCAGCCTTTGCCTCGGTACGGCGGCCCTTGCGGATGAATTCCTGGTAGGACGGATAGGCAAAGGCTGCCAGGATGCCGATGATGGTAACCACGATCATCAGTTCGGCCAGTGTGAAACCGGCCTGGCGCCTGGCTGGATGGATGTGCATGGTGGCCTCGTATCAGTTCATCTTGAAGTTGCGGACTTCACGCCAGCCCTGGCGGCCCGGTCGTTGCTGGTTCGGCGTGCTCGTCGACACCTTGAGCGAGCCATCCGCGCCAAAGCTGATGGTCTGCGTCGTGGTCGTCTGGATCACGCCGCCGACCGATCCGCGCGTACCCGTCGAGGTCGATGTCACGATGATCGAGGGGGCGCCCAGCAACGATGACGACTGCAGGCCGGTGGTGGAGCCATTGCCCGGCAGGCCGGTCAGCACGTTGAGCATGTAGCTGCGGCTGCTGCCCGACGTGTTGCAGTTGGTGGTGGCGGTATCGATCGAGTTGAAATACACGAGGCCGTTCGACAACGCCGCCGAGGTGATCTGCCGCTCGCTGTTGCTCAGGAAATCGATCACCCAGCCCGGCTTGCGCAGGCCGGAGAAGCCCAGGCCCACCGCCGTGCCGGTGATGTTGACCGCGCTGCCGTTGGCCGTGACGGTCAACTGGTTGAGGTTCTTGCGCTCCTTGGCATAGGCCGTGCCGTTGCCGTCAAAGATGCCGTAGAACGCGTTGCCGGTGGCGGGGTTGGGGTCGGTATCGGCCAGTTCGTAGTACTTGCCGGTGCCAAACATCACGATGTAGCCACCGGGCGCGTAGGCCACCGACGGTTGCATGGTGATCGGTTGCCGCTGACCGAGCGCCTTGTCCGTGGCGATGAACATCGGCTGGACGGCCGAGCCGCCGAAGGCGGGCAGGGCGCCGTCGGTGTTTTCGTTCCAGGTGCTGCTCGCGCCGGACAGATTGAACTTCCAGAGGTTGCCCTGCAGGTCGCCCGCATAGGCCAGCATCGTGGCACCGCTGGCGCCCGCGACCAGGGCCGGCGTGCTCATGCCGTTGGCCATGGCCGGCGAGACCGTGGCGCCAGGCGTGGTGATCTTCCAGTAGTTGGTGTTGCGCACCCACTTGCCGGTGCCGGTCTTGTTCAGGGAGAGGATGAACAGGACGGACGGCGCGGCCGGGTTCGAATTCTTGTCGTCGACATTGGTGTTGATGCCGTTGCCGACGATCACGTACCAGTCGTAGACGGGCAGGCCGTTGGTGTCCTTGCCCTTCATCAGCTTTGCGATAACAGGGCGGCCCATGACGTTGCCCATGTCCGGGTCGTCCTTGTCCGTGAACTCCCACAGCACGTTGGCGCCGCCGAAACCGCTGCCGATGCTGCCGGCCGCGTCGGTCACGTCGAGCGCGAACACCCCTTGCGCGCCGCCGCCGAAGCCGGCCGTGAGGATGGACTTCCACGTATCGCCGATCTGGGCTTCCGATACCGTCGGCGTGGCGTCGACATACGCGCGGTGATTGTACGTAGTGGACGTGAGCTGGTTCAGCGTGCCGAACAGTGCATTTGGTACGTACGCCATCACTTCATCGCCCGTATTGGCGTTGAAGCCATGCAACATGCCGTCGTTGGCGCCAACGTAGACCACTGGCGTGCGCGACTGGTAGGTACTGTAGAACGTGCTGTAGCCGGTGCCCACCTGCGAGGAGGCTGGTGGGCCCACGTAGACCGGGCCCGAGTTGATGATGTCGCCGAGCAGCGTCTGGCGTTGCCGGAAGATGCCGCCGCCCAGGCCGTTGCTTTCCTGGCTGCGATCGCCGCGCAGGTAGTCGAGGCGCTTGGAGCCCTGGCCGTCCGCCGCGCCGGTGTCCGGGTTGAGGTTCAGTTGGTCCTGCTGGGTCTTCGAGAGGTTGGCCCACAGGAACTGGGCGCCGGCGTTGCTGTCGCTGTTCAGCGTGTAGATCGCCCGGGTCGCAGTGCGGCTGGTCAGTTTGCTACCCGCCTCCCACAATGCGGTGGTCGACACGGACACATTGCCGCTGCTGTCGCGCACCAGGGGCAGGGCGGTGAGCTTGCCGTTCCACTGGTTATCGAAGCCCGGCGTGTAGATCGTCTGGTCGGTATAGACGGTGTTGCTGCTCAGCGCCACGCCGGCCAGCGTGCCGCCGGCGTTGACCACCGCGGCAAACACCTTGCGGATGGCCGCGATCATTTCCGTGGGCCGGCTGGCCAGGAACCAGTTGTTGGGCAGGTTCGAACCCGGTGACGTCTCCCATTCGGTGCCGCTGTTGGTCAGCTTGCCGTTGACCAGCGTCTGGAACGGGTTGCCGTCGTTATTGCCGCCTTCGTCCGTCGAGTTGTTGAATCCACCGTACTTGGCCGCCAGGTAGATCTGGCTCTTGCGCTGGGTGTCGCTAACCGTGCCATTGCCGTTTTCGTTGACGTCGATGCCGTAGGTCATCACGCGCGCATCGGGCATGTCCGGGCGGAAGGACGAAGTGTGGGCCCAGTACGCTACCCCTGCCATGTAGTACGACGAGTTCGACGAGGTCGGGTGCTTCATCGTACCCAGGCCCAGCAGCGATGTGTACGGGTTGGGGTTGCCGACGTTCGGGTTGTTCGCTTCCAGTTTGCCGACGCGGTTGGTCCAGTCCACCACGTCGAAGCCGCTGTACTTGTCCACGGCGCGGGTCGGGTCGCCGCGGCCGGTAACGGTGTTGCCCGGCACGTAGTTGTCCTGGTGGGTGTTGATGTCGCCAATGGTCAGCACGTAGTTGCGCTGGCACTTGTTGATCATCGGGTCGGTGGCCCACGTCGAGTAGACGGCGAAATTGTCGGTGTTGGCCGTGGTCAGGCCGCTCACGGCCTCGGGCGTCGGGCCGTCCTTGTGGAACTGCAGGTAGCGGATCGATTCGTAGAAGAGCTCGCTCAACGGATCGTAGGTCTTGTAGGCGCCCGTCGGGTTCTTGGTATGCACGCCCATGTCGCCCAGCGTGGTGCGGCCGAACTTGTTCAGGTAGTTGACCACGCCGCTGTTGCCCGTGGAGTCGTTCAGGGGGTTGGTCGCAAACACCCCGTAGACGTCCCATTCCTTGGCCGTGTTGGTGATCGACTTCAGGTCGGTGTTGACGGCCGAATTGCCCAGGTACTTCATCGGCGCGCGCAGCACGCCGCCGTAGCGCTCGTTCTGGGTCAGGTTCGAGTTGTTGTAGTTGTCGTTCAGATAACCGAAAGCCGCAAAGCGTACGCGCTCCGCATTGCGCTGCATCTCACCGACCGGCTTGTAGTTCGTGCCGTCGTAGCTGAAGCAGAGATCCGTGCGGGTGGTGGCTTCGCTGCTGTCGCACACCTGCACCTGCACGCGATACGCCCGGCGCTCGGACAGCTTGCCGCTCTTGTACTTGTCTGCGTACGGGCCGAGGTCAGTGCTGTCCACGGTGCTGGCGCATTTCGACGTGGAGTCGGAATCCGAGAAGAAGATGTGGTTGCCGCACGATGCCATGTACAGCGTGCTGTAGCTGTACGGCGTGACCTGCCTGGGCGTGACGCCGTTGCCGTCCTTGGTGAGCGACTTCAACGGGAAGTAGCTGCCGCTCTTGAAAAAGTCCGACTGCAAGACGGCGCGCTGCAGCACGGTCTGCGTGCGGGTATCGGTCACCCGGTCACCACCGGTCATGGCCAGGCGCAGCATGTCGATGGCCGACGAGGCCGCCCAGTTCATGAAGTTGCCGCTGAACGCGCTGGAGCACGTATGGTTGGTGCCTGCAGCGCCACTGATCGTGAAGTAGCCGTTCGTGGCGTCGTACGCATAGCACTTCGTGTTGTTGAAGTAGCCGACGTAGTCGGTGCCCGAGTCGTAGGCCGCGCGGTAGGCCGCGCCGGTGGTGGGGAACTCCACGGACAACGCGAGCATCAGGTTCGGGTGCAGGTTCTGCACCTTGCCGTACAGCGGCGTGGTGGCGATGGCCACGGTAGGAATGGTGGAGGTCGTGGCGGTGCCGCCCGTGGCGGCCCAGCACAGGGCAAGCAACGGCAGCAGTCGTTTCAGGATCTTCATGACGTTAGTCCCGGTGCGGTGGCTGATGGGTTTGTCAGAGGATGAATCAGGAGTTCGGCATCGGCTTGCGGAAGTACATCTGCACCATTGCCCGCGTGGTGTCGTTGGGGCCGAAGCCGACAGCCGTGACGCGATAGATGAAGCGCGCCTCGGCGGTAGAGCCGCCGGGCGGCCTGTCGGGAAACACCTCAATCAGGTAGCGCGGTTTGCGAGAGGGTGTGAGCCCAGTGCCGGTTGGGAAGGTCATGCCGGTGAACGTGCCGTACTCCACGGTCTTTTGTGCGGTGGTGGCCGTCCAGTCGACCGTGTCCCAGATATTCGTGCCGGCAGGCATGGAGCGGGTATCGCACAGTCCAATATCAGGCAGCGGCGTGGCCGTGGTGGTGCCGCAACCCTGGGCAAAGTAGAAGTCCTGGGTCTGCTGGAACATCGCGGCGCGGCTGCCGGTGCCGGCAATGTCGAGTTCGGCATCACGCAAGGCAGCTTCTGCCGCCTGCAGCGCGATGTCGAAATCGCGCTGGTTGCGCGAACTCCGCTTGCTGTCCAGCGCGGCGCGTGCGCCGGCGATGGCCAGCATCGTGATGACCAGCAGCATGATCACCGCGGTGATCAACGCTATGCCCCGCTGCTCCGGGCGGCGTGCTGGCGCCTTCAGGCATGGCAGGGAGTGGGCCTTTACATGCATGATGGGTCGTCCTTGAAGCAACTCAGGTAGTTGCGCATCTGCACGGTTGCCGTGAACAGCTTGCGCGCGGATTTCAGATCCTCCTTGGGCTGGAAAGAGGCATCCGCCACGTTGGCACCGAGCGGGCCAAACAGGCTGAAGGTGCCGGCTTCCTCGGCGTTGGCGCTTGCATTGTCGGTACGGATCACCATCGATACCTTGGCGGTCAGCACCGTCTTCCAATCCGCGGCGGTAGCGATCTGCGAGGCGGGCACATACTTGTCCGGCACCTCGTCACTGTTGAGGCCGACGCCGTACAGCACCTGGAATGCCTCCACGCCGGGCACCAGTTCCTGTGCGACGTAGTTGGCAAGGTCTTCCGTGCCATCGGCCTTGCGCTGGCGGTACTGGCACCAGAGCGAAGGCTTGCCGTTGCTGCCGGTCGCCACGTACAGCACCGACAAGCTGCGCTGCTGGGCGGCCTGGTCGGCGTCCGTGAAGCCGGCCACCGACTGGCCAGAGCAATCCACCACCGAGCCGTCGGGCGTCTTGCCATCGGCGCCCGAAACGCCGAAGAAGCGAATCATGACCGCGTCGCTGTTGTTGACCGGAACGCCCGCGCCGCAGTTGAACGACTCGACACCATTGGCGTCGGTCACCACCTGCGGGCTGGAGCAGGCGTCCCGTCCGAAGATCATGGCGTCGGATACCGTCATCATCCCGCCCAGGCCGTCGGGTGACATCGGCGTGAATGCCGTCTGCTGCAACAGGCGCGTGACGACCGACATCGCAAAGGCGCCGCGCTCCTGGAGGTTGGCACTGTCGTCGATGGTGGCGTAGCTGCTGCGGCTCATCATGTAGAACGACAGGCTGGCGGCCAGCAGCAGCAGCGTCAGCACCAGCGTGACCATCAGCTCGACCAGCGTGTAGCCGGCCGCGCGGCGGCGAGAGGGTAGGTGTGGGCGGCGCATCAGTTATCGACCCCCGGCAAGACGATCAGGACGATCTGCGGCGTGGCGGCGCCGGTTGCACTGCGGGAGTCGGCCATCTTTGTGCCGCTCGGCATATCGGTGCCGCCCGTGTCGGTGAAGCGCGACACCCAGCCGATCTTGACGACCAGCGGCGTCTTGTTTTGCGGTACGCCCGGCGCCGCCGTGCAGCCCCAGTCGTAGCCGGTGCTCACATTGAAAGCGGTGGCGTCACGACACACCACGGCGCGGCCGCCGGGCAGGCTGTTCTTGATCTGGCGGGCCCACTCGGCCTGGTCGAACGTTGCGGTCAGCGGCGCGCAGACGGCCGGCGCGCCCGTGCAAGGCGTGACATAGGGGTTGGCCGCGTCCGAGACCGTGGGAATGCCGTTGTTGGAGTCGAACCCACTGTAGCCGCCGGCGTTGGTGACATCGTCGTTGGCGCGCATGCGCTCCGCCATGTCGTTGGCGATCTGCAGCGCCACGATGTCATAGGAGGATTGCTGAGCGAAGCGGTATGACTTGATGAGCAGGTTGGCCACGCCGAGCACGCCGAACGCGAGCACGACAATGGCTACCAATGCTTCAAGCATGGTGAAGCCGGCTGCCTCCCGGCAGCGTGATTGACCCATTTTGACTCCCGTCCAAATAAACGACAGTGCTTTTCTTGTTCTGTGCGCGGCGCGCTGGAGTTATATGTGCGTCCCGGCCTCTGATGGGCCTGGGTCCGCCAGACTGCTGCGATCTGCAAACCACGCTTGACCGCGGTTGATGCGCGCGCGTGCGCCGCCTCCTACCCGTCGGAGGTCAGTGCAGATTAGACAGCTTTTTTAAGGAAGTTGCTACCCCTTTCGTGGGGTGGGGGGTGAAAACTCGTCGAGTACGTCGCGGAATTCCGACACATCTTCGAAGCTTCGATAGACGGAGGCAAAGCGGATATAGGCAATCTTGTCGAGCTTGCGCAGTTCGCGCATGACCAGCTCGCCTACCTGGCTGCTAGGGATCTCCTTTTCGCCCAGTGCCAGCAGCTTTTCCTCGATGCGCAGGATGGCTTCGTCGATGGCTTCGGCCGATACCGGCCGCTTGCGCAGGGCCAGTCGCATCGAATCCTTGAGCTTGGCGCGGGTGTAGTCCACCCGCGAGCCGTTCTTCTTGACGATGGCCGGGAAGAACAGTTCGATGCGTTCGTAGGTGGTAAAGCGGCGGTCGCAGGCTTCGCAGCGCCGGCGCCGGCGCACGGCTTCGCCGTCCTCGGAGACGCGGCTATCGAGGACCTGGGTATTGGAATGACCGCAGAAGGGGCATTTCATGCCTGACCACCTGGAGAAAATTGCCTGTCCGCATTTTGCATCTTTGAGTTCTGCTGCGGGACTATGGCGGATCAAAACGGCGCCACCCTCATCACGAAGGTGGCGCCGTGGGTGCGTACTAACTACCGGTACGCCTCAGACACTGCATGGGCCGATCAGCCGTACACCGGGAAGCGGCGGGTCAGGGCGGATACCTGCTCGCGCACGCGGGCGATGTTGGCTTCGTCGTGCGGGTTGTCCAGCACGTCGGCGATCAGGTTGGCCACCTGGCGGGCTTCTTCTTCCTTGAAGCCGCGCGTGGTCATGGCCGGCGAGCCCAGGCGCACGCCCGAGGTGACGAACGGCTTTTCCGGATCGTTCGGAATGGCGTTCTTGTTCACGGTGATATGCGCGTCGCCCAGGATCTTCTCGGCTTCCTTGCCGGTAATCTGCTTGGCGCGCAGGTCCACCAGCATCACGTGGCTTTCCGTCTTGCCCGACACGATACGCAGGCCGCGCGAGATCAGCGTCTCGGCCATCACGGCCGCGTTCTTCACCACCTGTTCCTGGTAGGCCTTGAATTCCGGCTGCAGCGCTTCCTTGAAGGCCACGGCCTTGCCGGCAATCACGTGCATCAGCGGGCCGCCCTGGATACCCGGGAAGATGGCCGAGTTGATGGCCTTCTCGTGCTCGGCCTTCATCAGGATCACGCCGCCGCGCGGGCCGCGCAGGCTCTTGTGGGTGGTGGTGGTCACGAAATCGGCGTGCGGCACCGGGTTCGGGTACACGCCCGCGGCGATCAGGCCGGCGTAGTGGGCCATGTCCACCATGAAGTAGGCGCCAACTGCCTTGGCAACCTTGCCGATGCGTTCGAAATCGATGCGCAGCGCGAAAGCCGAGGCGCCGGCGATGATCAGCTTCGGCTTGACTTCGTGCGCCTGCTTTTCCAGCGCGTCGTAGTCGATGTCTTCCTGCGCGTTCAGGCCGTAGCTCACCACGTTGAACCACTTGCCGCTCATGTTCAGGGCCATGCCGTGCGTCAGGTGACCGCCTTCGGCCAGGCTCATGCCCATGATCGTGTCGCCCGGCTTGAGCATGGCGAAGAACACGCCCTGGTTGGCCTGCGAGCCCGAGTTCGGCTGCACGTTGGCGGCTTCGGCGCCGAACAGCTGCTTCACGCGGTCGATGGCCAGTTGCTCCACCACGTCAACGTACTCGCAGCCACCGTAGTAGCGCTTGCCCGGATACCCTTCGGCGTACTTGTTGGTCAGTTGCGAACCCTGGGCGGCCATCACGGCCGGCGAGGTGTAGTTTTCGGAGGCGATCAGCTCGATGTGGTCTTCCTGGCGCCGGTTTTCCTTCTCGATGGCGGCGAAGACTTCGGGATCGATCTGTTCGATCGTGAAACGGCTGCGTTCAAACATGGCGTGACTCGTCTGTAAAAAAGAAAGCGGACGGCAAATTCGATATGGAAATCGGTCGCGGGTCGGGCTTTCGGATTTTGCGGGAATACTTCGCGTTTAGGGCGCGCGGGGAAGGCACTGGCGTCCAGCATCGGCCTGCCACGCGTGGCGGATCGATGCAGGGCGCACCCTGCTTCCCATTCGCTGCCCAGGCGAGCGGCAGGCGCATTGAAACTTCACGCCTAAAGAACTTGCGCTTCCTCGTGGTAGTACCCACTGACTTCGCCAGTCGCGCAAGGTGGAATGGTTGCCGCAGAGTTTATGCGAACGCGCGGCTGGCTGCAAGACAGGCGGGGTGGCGATGGCGCCGGTACCCCCAGTGCAGTCAAGGGCTCGCGGCGACTGGCTCGCAACTTGCTGTTGCAAACTCGCCTACGGGTTAACCAGTGCGCTCCGTTACAATGCGCCCCATGCCAAATTTCGTGTGGCCGCTGCGCGTGTACTGGGAAGACACCGACGCAGGCGGCGTGGTGTTCTACGCCAACTACCTCAAGTTCTTCGAACGGGCCCGGACCGAATGGCTGCGCTCGCTCGGCATCGAACAACAGACCCTTGCCGATGCTTCCGGCGTGGTCTTCGTCGTACGCAGTACCGCCGTGGAATACAATGCGCCCGCCCGGCTGGATGACCAGCTGGAGATCCGTACGGATATCGAACGGGTCGGGCCCGCATCGGTCCAATTCGCCCAGGAAGCCTGGCGCGGGGACTTGTTGCTGGCCAGCGGCAAGATCCGTGTGGGATGTGTCGATAAAGGCACGTTCCGTCCGGCCCCGATTCCTGCCCCTGTTCTCGCCACTATTAAAAACGCTCGATGAATCCGGTGACCGTCACACAAGACCTGTCGATCATTTCGCTGGTCCTTCACGCCAGCCTGCTGGCACAGGCCGTCATGGCGCTGCTGCTGGTGATGTCCCTGTTCTCGTGGACCTACATCTTCCGCAAGCACCTGGCGCTGCGCGCCGCACGCACCCAGACCGAAGGGTTCGAGCGCGACTTCTGGGCGGGCGGCGACCTGCAGGCGCTCTATAACAGCGCCGTGAACAACCGTCACAACACCGGCGCACTCGAACGCATCTTCGAGTCGGGCATGGGTGAATTCCTGAAAGCGCGCGAGCGCAGCAACGATGCCGGCGCGCTGCTCGACGCTGCCCGCCGCGCCATGCGCGCCGCCTACCAGCGCGAGATGGATGTGCTGGAGTCGCACCTGCCGTTCCTGGCGTCGGTGGGCTCGGTCAGCCCCTACATTGGCCTGTTCGGTACGGTCTGGGGGATCATGAACGCCTTCCGCGGCCTGTCGAATGTGCAGCAGGCAACGCTTGCATCGGTGGCGCCGGGTATTGCCGAAGCCCTGGTGGCCACGGCCATCGGCCTGTTCGCCGCCATTCCGGCCGTGATTGCCTACAACCGCTACGCCACGGAGATCGATCGCCTGGCCATCCGGTTCGAAAGCTTCATGGAAGAATTCCTGAACATCCTGCAGCGCCAGACGCGTTAAACGAACAGGGGAGCACAGCCATGGCAGCCATCCAGCGCCGCGGCGGTTCGCGCCGCCGGGCCAGCGCCGAGATCAACGTCGTGCCGTATATCGACGTGATGCTCGTGCTGCTCGTCATCTTCATGGTGGCGGCACCGATCGTGAACCCGGCCGTGGTCGACCTGCCGTCGGTGGCCAACGCCACGCCGCAGCAGCAGACGCCGCCGATCATCGTCACCGTGCATGAAGACGGCCAACTGACCGCGCGCGGCAAGGACACCTCGGGCGGGTCGTTCGAGCGCAAGCTCGACAAGCGCGGCCTGATCGATTTCGTGCACCAGCGCCAGAACGAGAATCCCGACCAGCCGGTGGTGATCGCCGCCGACAAGGCCGTCAAGTATGAAGCCGTACTGGACGTTATGTCCGTACTCAAGGCCGATGGCGTGAAGCGCGTCGGCCTGATGGTCAAGTCCAAGTAAGCGTCAACGCGTCCCAAAGTGGCCAGCCTTTCGTCACGTCATCCGCAGCAAGGGCCTTCGCGCGCGAAGGCCGTCGCCTATCCGTATCAGCCGGTCAAGGAACGCGGCACGATGCGGTCGTTCCTGCTTGCGCTGTTGATGCATCTGCTGCTCGGCATCGTGCTGTACTACGGCGTGCACTGGCAGAGCAGCACACCCGTGGGCGCCGAGGCAGAACTGTGGGAAGAGATTCCCGATGTCACGCCGCCGCCGCCGCCGCGCCCGGTTGAACAGCCGGTGCCCGCGCCGCCGCAGCCGGCAGTGCGCAGCAAGGTCGAGGAAGAGGCTGACATCGCGCTGGAACAGAAGAAGCGCAAGCAGGCCGAGGAGGCCGCCGCACGCGAGGAAGCCGCGCGCCGCGAACGCGAGCGCAAGGAGCAGGAGCAGAAGGACGCGCAGCGCAAGGAAGAGCAGCGCCAGCAGCAGCTCGAGGCGCAGCGCAAGGAAGACGCGAAGAAGAAGGCCGACAAGGACAAGGCGGACAAGGCCGCCCAGGAGAAAGCGGCGCAGGAGAAGGCCGCCCAGCTCGCCAGGGAAAAAGAAAAGGAAAAGGCCGAGCAGGAGCGCAAGGAAGCCGACAAACAGGCCAAGGCAAAGGCCGACGCCGAGCAGAAGGCCAAGGCGAAGGCCGATGCCGACGCCAAGGCCAAGCGCGAGGCCGCGGCCAACGCGCAGCGCAAGAGCGAACTGGCGCGCCTGCAGGCGCTGGCCGGCGGCGGCAGCGCGTCGTCGTCGGGCGGTGGCATCGGCAACGCGGCCGGTTCGGGCGCGGGCTCGGGCGGCAAAGCATCGCCGGGCTACTCGGATCGCGTGCGCCGCCGTGTGAAGCCGAACATCATCTTCAATGGCGATGTGCAGGGCAACCCGGCCGCGGTGGTGGCAGTGCGGCTGGCGCCGGACGGCTCCATCCTGGCGAAGCGGCTGGCCAAGTCCAGCGGCGACGCCGACTGGGATAACGCCGTGCTGCGTGCCGTGGAGCGTTCCGACCCGCTGCCGCGTGACGAGGACGGCAAGGCGCCGTCGTTCGAGTTCACGATCACCTTCCGTCCCAAGGACTAAGCGGCAGGTGTCGAGAGCGCCATGATTTGCAACATAATGCAACCTTCATCGTTGGCCGCCAGTCCCATCGCTACCATGAACGGTTGCCTGACGCGGCCGGCACTGTGCAAGACGTACACGCACGGGGCATGCGCCAAGCTGCATGCCGTTCGTGTGCCTGACTTGCTGTGCCCGCCGTACCGATGAAACCTGAAATCGACTGAGGAGCAGCATGCGAAAGCTTTGGGCCCCTAACTGGCTCTCACGACGCCAGAACACCACGATCACCCGAGACCAGGGCCGCCACGCGCTGATGGCCTGGCTGGCGGTGGCGCTGATGTCGGCCGGCGCGGCGCACGCGCAACTGAATGTGGAAATCACCGGCGTGGGCTCGAACCAGTTCCCGGTGGCCACGGCCAACTTCCAGGGCGAGGCGCAGTCCCCGCAGAACCTGACCGCCATCATCCGCAGCGACCTGACCAACAGCGGCCGCTTCCGCAACGTCGACCCCGGCGGCGCCACCGTGGCCGAGTCGGCCCAGGTGGACCTGGGCAGCTGGAAGGCCAAGGGCGCCGACGCCTTCGTGGCGGGCAGCGTGACCCCCAGCGGCAACGGCCAGTACGAGGTGCGCTTCCGCCTGTACGACACGGTCAAGGGCCAGAGCCTGGGCGGCCTGGCATTCAACGTGTCGCAGGGCCAGCTGCGCGTGACCGCGCACAAGATCGCCGACTACATCTACGAGAAACTGCTGGGCGAGCGCGGGGTGTTTGCCACGCGCCTGTCGTACGTGTCGAAGGTGGGCAACCGCTACCAGCTGCTGATTTCCGATTCGGATGGCCAGAACGCCCAGGTGGCACTGACCAGCACCGAGCCGATCATCTCGCCGTCGTGGTCGCCCGATGGCCGCCGCGTGGCCTACGTCTCGTTCGAGGCGAAGAAGCCGGTGGTGTACGTGCATGACCTGGCCACCGGCAAGCGCACGCTGGTGTCGAACCAGAAGGGCAACAACAGCGCGCCGTCGTGGTCGCCCGATGGCCAGCGCCTGGCCGTGGCGCTCTCGCGCGACGGCAACACCCAGGTCTACCTGGTCAACGCCGACGGCTCCGGCCTGCGTCGTATCACGCGCAGCAGCGCGATCGATACCGAGCCGCAGTTCTCGCCGGACGGCCGCAGCATCTATTTCACCAGCGATCGCGGCGGCGCGCCGCAGATCTACCGCATGTCGGCTTCTGGCGAGGAAGCCGGTGCAGCGCAACGCGTGACCTTCAAGGGCAATTACAACGTCAGTCCGCGTGTGTCGCCGGACGGCAAGTACCTGGCCTACATCTCGCGTTCGGGCGGCTTCCGCCTGCAGCTGCTGGACCTCTCCAACGGTGATGTGACGTCTCTCACGGATACGTCCAACGACGAAGCCCCGAGCTTCGCCGCCAATGGCAAATACATCCTGTATGCCACCCGCGTGGGCGGCCGCTCGGTACTGGCGGCAGTCTCCACGGACGGCCGAACGAAACAGGTTCTGTCACTCCAGTCCGGCGAGGTTCGCGAGCCGTCCTGGGGTCCTTTCATGCAGTAGAAAAAGAGGAGTCTCTCGCCATGTCCCAAATGATGACCAAATCGCTTGCCCTGGCCGCCCTGCTGGCCCTGGGCGCCTGCTCGTCCGGTGTGAAGCTGGACGACGCATCGAAGTCGGGTGCCAACGCCGGTGCCAAGCCGACCGACCCGCGCGCCGTGCAACAGGTCGACGTCTCGCGCGACCCGCTGAACGATCCGAACAGCCCGCTGGCCAAGCGCAGCGTGTACTTCGACTTCGACAGCTACTCGGTGAAGTCGGACTACCAGGGCGTGCTGCAGTCGCACGCGCAGTACCTGGGCACCAACAAGGGCCGCAAGATCCTGATCCAGGGCAACACCGACGAGCGTGGTACCAGCGAGTACAACCTGGCGCTGGGCCAGAAGCGTGCCGAGGCCGTGCGCCGTTCGCTGTCGTCGCTGGGCGTGCCCGAGACGCAGATGGAAGCCGTGAGCCTGGGCAAGGAAAAGCCGAAGGCCACCGGTCATGATGAAGCCTCGTGGGCTGAAAACCGTCGCGCCGACATCGTCTACTGATTCACGGAATAATCCTTCATGAATGCTCGTGTATCCACCCTGCTGTGGCTGGCCGCCATGTCTGGCGGCTTGCTGGCAGCCAGTTCCGCCCACGCCGGCGTCTTTGACGACGACGAGGCGCGCAAGGCGGTGATCCAGCTGCGAGACCAGTTCAACGGTTTCCAGGCCACGGCATCGCAGCGTATCGACCAAAGCAGCAGGCAGCAGCTTGACATGCAGAACCAGCTGGAAGGTCTGCGTCAGGAAGTGGCCCGGCTGCGCGGTCAGAACGAGGTGTTGCAGAACACGGTGGACACGCTGCAGAAGCAGCAGAAGGATTACTACGCCGACCTGGACGCGCGCCTGAAGAAATTCGAGCCGCAACAGGTGACAGTGGATGGCAAGGAGGGGCTCGCACAGCCCACCGAAAAGCCCGAGTACGACGCCGCGCTGAAGCAGTTCCAGTCGGGCGACTTCAAGAGCGCGGGCAACGCCTTCTCGGCGTTTGCGAAGAAGTATCCGCAAAGCCCGTACCTGCCGCTGGCGCAGTTCTGGCTCGGCAATTCGCTCTATGCGCAGCGTGACTACAAGGGTTCGACCTTCGTGCTGCAGAACATGGTGCAACAGTTCCCTACGCACGCGAAGGTACCTGACGCCATGATCGCCATCGCCAACAACCAGATGGAATCGGGCCAGAAGGCACAGGCCAAAAAGACACTGGAGACGGTGGTGTCGAAGTATCCGGGCACCGAAGGCGCCCAGGCCGCGAGCAACCGGCTGAAGACGCTGAAGTAGTCGGATACGGCAATACGGCAGTCAGGAAAGCCCGCTCATCGAGTGGGCTTTTTCTTTGATGCCGACGGATTTCCGTTCCACCCCTTGCACGCCCCTTGCACGCCCATTGCGCGCCCCGCTCCCGCCCTGCGGCAAAGCGGCGAGCCAAAACGGCGGCCGGCCGCGCGCGCCGCGCTAAAATACGCGCTTCGCCCTCAGAGGCGTGACAACAGCGCGCCTGTTTCGCGCGCACCGCAATCATGACCAAACGCGCAATCGTCCTGCTTTCCGGCGGTCTGGACTCCGCCACCGTACTCGCCATGGCCAATGCGGCCGGCTTTGAAACCTATGCGCTGTCGATGCGCTACGGCCAGCGCCATTCCTCGGAGCTTGAAGCCGCGAAGCAGGTGGCCGCAGCCCTCGGCGCCAAGCGCCACGAGATCATCGACCTGGACCTGCGCCGTTTCGGCGGCTCGGCGCTGACCGACGACACGCTCGACGTGCCGACCGACGGCGCCACCGGTGGCATCCCGATTACCTATGTGCCGGCGCGCAACACGATCATGCTGTCGCTGGCGCTTGGCTGGGCCGAGGCCGTTGGCGGCCGCGACCTGTTCTTCGGCGCCAATGCCGTGGACTACTCCGGCTATCCCGACTGCCGGCCCGAGTACGTCTCGGCGTATGAAACGCTGGCGAACCTGGCCACCAAGGCCGGCGTGGAAGGCGACCGCTTCCGCGTGCACGCGCCGATCATCGACATGACCAAGGCCGAGATCATTCGCGCAGGCGTGAAGCTGGGCGTGGACTATGGCCTGACGGTGTCGTGCTACAAGGCCGACGACGACGGCCGTGCCTGCGGGGTGTGCGATTCGTGCCGCATCCGCCGTGCCGGATTCGAACAGGCGGGCGTTGCCGACCCCACGCGCTACCAGACGGCTGAGCGTGCATGAGCGTGCGTGAGCGCGCCTGAGTGCCCCTGAGTGCCCCATATGGCGGGCTGCCCGCGTGGCCCGCGTGAATACGTAAGAAGAGGGACGCCGGCGAGCGTCCCCGATCAGAACAAGACCTGCCCAGTACCAAGCAAGAAGCGCCAAGCGCCACCCCCGAGACATGCCCGACATCGACATCCCCGCCCTCAATCACACCGTGCTGTGGAGCACCTTCGCCCTGACGTTCCTGTTCGGGGCCGTCCTGCAACGTACGCACTTCTGCACGATGGGCGCCATCTCGGACATCGTCAACATCGGTGACTGGAGCCGCATGCGCATGTGGATCCTGGCGATTGGCGTGGCGATGATCGGCACCGGCGTGCTGGCGTGGGCCGGCCTGATCGACCCCACCAAGGCGATCTACACCTCGGCAAAGCTGGGCTGGCTGTCGGCGGCCGTGGGCGGCCTGATGTTTGGCTTCGGCATGGTGCTGGCGTCCGGCTGCGGCAGCAAGACACTGGTGCGGATTGGCGCGGGCAACCTGAAGTCGCTGGTGGTGTTCGTGTTCCTTGGCCTGTCGGCGTACATGACGCTGCGCGGCCTGTTTGGCGTGGTGCGCGTGAACACGGTGGATGCGGTGTCGGTGGCGCTGCCGTCCACGCAGGATCTGCCGTCGCTGGTGGCGCAGGCCACCGGCATGGCGCGCGGCACGCTGCAGCTGGTGCTGGGCGTGGCCATCGGCGCGGTGCTGGCCATCTGGGCCGTGGCCGGTCGCGGTTTCCGTACCTTCGACAACCTGCTGGGCGGCCTGGCCGTGGGCCTGATCATCGTCGGCATGTGGTACGTGTCGGGCCATCTCGGCTATGTGTCCGAAGACCCGAACACGCTCGAGGAACTGTTCGTCGGCACCAACAGCGGACGCATGGAAAGCCTGAGCTTCGTGGCGCCGTACGCCTACACGCTGGACTGGCTGATGATGTTCAGCGACAAGAGCAAGGTGCTGACAATCGGCATCGTCAGCGTGATCGGTGTGATTGCTGGCGCGGCGGCTTACGCGCTGGTGTCGCGCACGTTCCGCTGGGAAGGGTTCGGCAACGCCGAGGACGTGGCCAACCACATGGTCGGCGGCATCCTGATGGGGGCCGGCGGCGTGACCGCGCTGGGCTGCACGATCGGGCAAGGCTTGTCGGGTGTGTCGACGCTCGCCGTCGGTTCGTTCATCGTGTTCGCGACGATCATGGTGGGCGCGATACTCGCGTTCAAGTACCAGATGTGGCGTCTGGAGCGTATGGTTTGACGCGTCCCCGTCAGCTTGACACTCCGTAGGGTGCTCCCTATAATCGCGGATTCAGTTTTTCCGGGTCGTTAGCTCAGTCGGTAGAGCAGCGGACTTTTAATCCGTTGGTCGCGTGTTCGAGTCACGCACGACCCACCAGCATTCCCAAAAGGGCCTGTGGCGAAAGTCACAGGCCCTTTTGTTTTGTCCGTCGTCCTTGCCTGTCTTTCGGTCGGATTTTCAAGACTGATCACTCGAGATTCCACCGTCCCGCGCCGTGCCAACGCAATGCAGTTCGGCAAGGTGTTATGCCGCCGCCTAGAATGAATTTCCCAGTCCAGCGGAGGCCGATCGGCGCAAACCATGCAGCGGATTGCAGGCCGTGCGGCCGTGTTACTAGCTCTGGCATTGTGGCTGGCCAATGTGGCGTGGGCGGCTGATATCGAGTGTCCCCGCACGCTTGCGTCGAGCCGCTGCGACGCCACCGGCGCTGGCGGCGCCGCGTGCACTGGCAAGCCCGGCGGACGCGTCAATGGCCGGCAGGTGATCTGCGACTACGCCATGCTGCACGACGCCTACCTCGGCATCTACGCCGAGCAGCAGCGCCGGCTGTACCGCGGGACGCTGCGCAAGAGCGACCTCCAGGCGTGGCGCAGGAAGCGCGATGCCTGCACCACCGTACGATGCGTCGACGAGGTGTTCGCGGCCTGGTACCGGATGTCCGATGCCAGGCCGGCGCCAAGGCAGCCAACGGTTGCCGATAGTCGGTCGAACAAGAGCGCTCCGCCGCGGCCACCGCCGTCGTCCGCCATGTCGTCCGCCATGTCGTCCGCCATGCCGCGTGCCATCGCACGTGCCGGGCCGCCACCCGAAGCGGACGCGCCTGGCCCCGTGGCCACGCCAACACCCGAGGCCACAGCCGTGTCGTTGCGCGATTCCCTGCAGCCTCTGCCGCCCAGCGCGTCGCGCGGGTTGCGCCAGCGCGAGGCGTCGCGCGCGTCGTGGGTTGCGTGGTTGTCCGTGCCCCTTGTGCTGCTGGCGATGGGCGGCGCCTTCTACTGGCTGGTGGTGCGCGGGCAGGGCAGCCGCTACCTCGACGCCGCGTTTGCGGCCGGCTCCAACGGGCTGGCCTGGCTGCGGACCTTGCCGGCGCTGGCCTTCGTGCTGGCCGGACTGGCGCTGCTGAACGGCGTGCTGCTGTTCGTGCTGCTGGGCGGCGCGGGTTTCCACATCCCCGGGATCAATTAACCAGACTGAGTTAGAGACATACCCGCGCGGCGTCGTTGACAATGCAACGGAGCCCGGCGCGCCGACGGTGGCTGCCGCGGCGGCGTTCATCGACAGCGATCGACCCTGATCGACATGCGAGGTGCATGGCGCCTGGCGCGGGAAGTCTTCTATGCGGCAAGCTGGTGGTAGTAGCCTGCGCGCCGATGAGCACGTGCTGCGTGCCATCTGGCCGTTCGTCCCGGTAGTGCTGGCGCTGGCATTGTTCTGTATTGCCAGCGTGGACGTGCTGTCCGCCGCGCGCGGCTTCGTGGCCGGCGAGAGTCTTTGGACCAAAGGCCAGAAGGCGGCGGTGCTGCATCTGCTGCGCTACTCGGAAAGCCGGCACGACGCCGACTTCCAGGCCTATCTCGACGCCATCTCCGTGCCGCTTGGCGACCGCCAGGCGCGACTCGAACTGGAAAAGCCCGACTACGACCACCGCCGCGCGGTGGACGGGCTGCTGACCGGCGGCAACCATCTCGACGACATCCCCGGCATGATCCGGCTGTACCGCAATTTCCGGCACGTTTCGGAAATCGACGAAGCCATTTCGGTATGGGCTGCCGCCGATGCGGAAATCGCCCGGCTCGACGGCATGGCGCGGCACCTGCGAGCGCGGGTCAGCGAGCCCGGCTGCGATGCGGCGTGCGTGGCGCCGCTGCAGCGCGACATCGCGGATCTCGATGCCCTGCTGACGCCCATGGAAGAGAATTTTTCCGATGCGCTGGGCCGGGCGAGCCGGCGGGTGCGGGCGTTGTTGATGTGGTGCGCGGCGGGGCTGGCGGTATCGCTGCTGGGCTGCGCCATCTGGCTCTCCAAACGCGTGACGCGCCGGCAACGGGCGCTCCGGCAGGCGCTGGCCGTCAGCGAGGAACGGCTGCAACTGGCCGTGGCGGGCAGCACCGACGGCCTGTGGGACTGGCATCCGCACCGCGGCGAACTCTATTTTTCGCCGCGCTGTGCCGAGATGCTTGGTTACGGCGCGAAGGAATTGCCCCACGCGCGCGAAACGCTGCTGGCGCTGATGCATCCGTCGGACATGGCCGAATTCGAACGACGGCTCATGGGCCATGTGCGCAACGGCACGCCGTATGACGTGGAGATGCGCCTGCGGCGCAAGAGCGGCGGCTATGTCTGGGTGCGTGCCCGTGGGCAGATGGTGCGCAGCGCGATTGGCAAGTCGATGCGCATGGCCGGATCGCTCAGCGATATTTCCGACCGCAAGCGCTTCGAGGCGCAGCTGTTCGCCGAAAAGGAACGGGCGCAGGTCACCCTGCAGGCGATTGGCGACGCGGTGATCACCACCGATGTGTGGGGGCGCATCCAGTCGCTGAATCCGGTGGCGCAAGCCATGACGGGCTGGAGCGATGCCGAGGCGGTGGGCTGCTTCCTGCCGCAGGTCTGTCGTCTGCATGACGAAAGCACGCGCATGCCGGTGAAGGACGTGGTGCCGCGCGCGCTGGAAGGCAACTGGCCGGGCCAGGTGGTCATGCTGCTGACGAAGCGGGCGCCAGACAGCCAGGGGGCTACGCTAGCGGTCAAGCTGTCGGTGGCGCTGATCCGCGACAAGGGCGAGCAGGCCGTCGGCATCGTCGTGGTGCTGCACGACATGAGTCTGGAGCGGGCCCACGCCGCGCAACTGGCCTACGAGGCGAGCCACGATCCCCTGACGGGGCTGGTCAACCGGCTCGAATTCGAACGTCGCCTGGCGGCGGCGGTGGCGCGCGCCCAGCAGGAGGGCTGCACGCATACGCTGATGTATCTGGATCTGGACCAGTTCAAGGCGGTAAACGATACCTGCGGCCACGCGGCAGGCGACGAGCTGATCTGCCAGATTGCCGATGTCATGCGTCAGCAACTGCGGCGCAGCGACACGCTGGGCCGGCTGGGAGGCGACGAATTTGCGGTGCTGCTGGAGTATTGCGCGGCGGCCGACGGCGAGCGCGTGGCAGAGGCGTTGCGCAGCGCGATTGCGGCGTGGCGCTATCGCTGTCGCGATCACGAGTTCGCGGTGGGTGTCAGTATCGGCCTGGTCAGGGTGGACGAGCACACCGCCAAACGCGAGGACGCGCTCGTTGCGGCCGACCTGGCCTGCTATCAGGCCAAGCGGGCCGGCCGCAACCGGGTGATGGTGGGGTAAGCCTGCCGAACCCGGCTGGCGGGGCTCAGGGCTGAGGCGGCGAGGGCGGTGGGGAAACCGGTGGCGAAACCGATGGCACTGCGGGCGGCGAGGGCACCAGCGGATCGCGGAAGCCGGTATCGAGCGGGGCCGATCCCGCCGGTGCCGCGCCCGCGAACGACGCAGGCCGCTGCGAGGCGTGCCAGGTCTTGTAGGCCCAGTAGCCGCCGCCGGCCAGCATGCCAACCTTCGACAGCTTCCAGGCCACGCGGCCCAACGCGGTCTTGCGCAGGATCGGCAGCGCCAGCGTGATGGCCGTGCTCAGCAACGGGTAGTCGCGCGTAACGCCGAACAGTTTGAGCCAGCCCGAAGGGCGGGTCATGCGCGGCAGCCAGGCGCCAAGGTGGGTCATGCGGCGTGCACCGCCCTTGACTTGCCGCAGCGCTTGCACGGCGTCGTAGCGTTCCAGCGCCGCCCGCGTGATCAGCAATTCCTTGCGCACCGCCAGCGGCAGGCGCACTTCGCGCGTGAAGCGTACCGGGCGGGGATGTTCGTGGCGGGGGCGGCTGTCGATCGAGTCGTCGTCGGGCGTGGTCATTGGCGCAGCATCTCCCGGTCTTTATCGAGTTCGGCCAGCGTGGATTCGAACAGCGGCGGGGCGTTGCGAACCTTGTTGCGGGCCAGGAGCAGGCAGATCGCGGCACAGGCGATGTAGAACACGACGATCGCGCCGATTGCCTGCCATCGGTAGGTTTCCCAGAACAGGATGGCCACCAGCAGGGTGAAGGTCATCAACGCCATGCTGAAGAACACGAGTCCGAAGCAGGCGAGCAGCGCAACCTTCATCAGGCGCGCACGTTCCTCGGCCAGTTCCACGCTGGCCAGCTCCAGGCGTGTCTGCAGCATGGACACCACCGACCCGGCGAGGTTGCGAAGGGATTCGAGGAACTTGGGGGAAGGGGATTCGCTCATGCGGCTCCGGCGTCAATGGCGATGCGCCGGCATGGGCGGCATCTGCAACGGAAGGACTGGCGCGGCAGATAGGGCCGCGCCAGTCCGTCTTCAGTCTTCAGGCACCCGGCGCAGATGCGCAGCCGGGGCCGGTGATACGTGCGATGTGGCCGTGCTTACTTGCGGTTCAACAGCAGACCGACCAGCAGGCCCACGCCGGCAGCCACGCCCACGGCGCGCCACGGGTGGTCGTGCACATAGTCGTCGGTAGCGCGGGCGGCGGCCTTGCTCTTGGTCACCACAGCGTCTTGCAAGTCCTGTGCCTTCTCTTTGGCCTGCTTCAGCAGGCCCATGCCGCGCTCGCGCAGTTCGGCGGCTTTCTCGCCGGTGGTCGAGGCCGCTTGCTTAAGCAGTTCTTCGGCGTCGGACAGAACGGTCTTGACATCGCTCATCAGTTTCTCCTGTTTGCGGGCGGTTAGGTTCAAGTGGGTGACATTTTGCCTTGCTCGCTCTGGCTTGTGGCATTTCTTGTCTTCCACGTAGCATATGTGGCGGCCTGCCTTGGTTTCAAGCTCGCCGACATAAAGCCTGCTCATGTCACGGAAGGTGTTACGGCCCCGACCCGCGGAACCTTGACACGCATCTCCAAGTCCTTTATGACTTCGAGTGATTTTGTCGTGACTTTATATTCGTTTGGGTTGGATGGCAATCCGGCTAAGCTGGTTCACCAGTTCTTACCTTTCCTTACTTTCGTTTATTTTCTGTTTCCCTGGAGAGTTCTCTCATGGCACTGCGTCTTGGCGACATCGCCCCGGACTTCGAGCAAGAATCGAGCGAGGGCCGCATCCGCTTCCACGACTGGCTGGGCGAGGGCTGGGGTGTACTGTTCTCGCACCCGGCCGACTACACGCCGGTGTGCACCACCGAGCTGGGTCTGACCGCCAAGCTGAAGCAGGAGTTCGCGGCGCGCAACGTCAAGGCGATTGCCCTGTCGGTGGACAGCGTGGAGTCGCACAAGGGCTGGATCCAGGACATCAACGAGACGCAATCGACCTCAGTCAATTTCCCGATCCTGGCGGACAGCGACCGCAAGGTTTCCGAGCTGTACGACATGATTCATCCGAATGCGAATGAGACGCTGACCGTGCGTTCGCTGTTCGTGATCGACCCGAAGAAGAAGGTGCGGCTGATCATTACCTATCCTGCAAGCACCGGTAGAAATTTCAATGAAATTCTGCGCGTCATCGATTCGCTGCAGCTAACCGATCACCACAGCGTGGCCACCCCGGGCAACTGGCAGGATGGCGACGACGTGGTCATCGTGCCGTCGCTGAAGGACGAAGCGGTGATTCGCGAGAAATTCCCGAAGGGCTACAAGGCGGTGCGTCCGTACCTGCGCCTGACGCCGCAACCGAACAAGTAAAGAAAAAGCCGGGCGCGGGGTTTGTCGCCCCGGGCCCGGCCCAGTACTGCTTTACCGGTGTCGTAAAACGACGGGGTCGTGCCCGTCGTCTCCTTGGTAGTGTGCTTCCGCCCGGCTGTTCAGCCGGGCTTTTTTACGTCGACGATCCCAAGGCCGATCAGAAGAAGGCCTGCAGCCCGGTCTGGGCGCGGCCCAGGATCAGCGCGTGGATGTCGTGCGTGCCTTCGTAGGTGTTGACCACTTCCAGATTCACCACGTGGCGGATCACGCCGAACTCGTCGGAAATGCCGTTGCCGCCCAGCATGTCGCGCGCCACGCGGGCGATATCGAGCGACTTGCCGCACGAGTTGCGCTTCATGATCGAGGTGATTTCCACGGCGGCGGTGCCTTCGTCCTTCATGCGGCCCAGGCGCAGGCAGCCTTGCAGGCCCAGCGTGATCTCGGTCTGCATGTCGGCCAGCTTCTTCTGCACCAGCTGCGTGGCGGCCAGCGGGCGGCCAAACTGCTTGCGGTCCAGCGTGTACTGGCGGGCGGTGTGCCAGCAGAATTCGGCGGCGCCCAGCGCGCCCCAGGCGATGCCGTAGCGGGCCGAGTTCAGGCAGGTGAACGGGCCCTTCAGGCCGCTCACGCCCGGCATCAGGTTTTCTTCGGGCACGAACACCTGATCGAGCACGATTTCGCCGGTGATCGACGTGCGCAGGCCCACCTTGCCGTGGATGGCCGGGGCGCTCAGGCCCTTCCAGCCCTTCTCCAGGATGAAGCCGCGGATGGCTTCCTTGCCGTCATCGCCCATCAGCTTGGCCCAGACCACGAAAACATCGGCGATCGGCGAGTTCGTGATCCACATCTTGGCGCCGCTCAGCTCGTAGCCGCCGTCCACCTTCTTGGCGCGGGTGACCATGGAGCCCGGGTCCGAGCCGTGGTTCGGTTCGGTCAGGCCGAAGCAGCCGATCCATTCGCCGGTGGCCAGCTTGGGCAGGTACTTCTGCTTCTGCGCTTCGCTGCCGAATTCGTAGATCGGCACCATGACCAGCGACGACTGCACGCTCATCATCGACCGATAGCCCGAATCCACGCGCTCCACCTCGCGGGCGATCAGGCCGTAGCTGACGTAGTTCAGGCCCGGGCCGCCGTATTGCTCGGGAATCGTCGGACCCAGCAGGCCCAGCTCGCCCATCTCGCGGAAGATCTCCACATCGGTCTTCTCGTTGCGGAACGACTGCAGCACGCGCGGCATGAGCTTGTCCTGGCAATAGGCCGCGGCGGCGTCACGGATCATGCGCTCGTCGTCGGTCAGTTGCTGGTCCAGCAGCAGCGGGTCGGCCCAGTGGAATTCGGCATTGGCAGCCATGGAGGTCTCCTTCTTTGGTGGTGCGATATGGAACACGAAGTTGCGGGGTTAAAGTTCCGCATTGCGGAACCTTGTTCCGATGAGCTAGTATAGCGGAACCGATCCGCGCCGCAACAGGGGATTCCCGTCCGCTGCCGAAAACGCGTTCGGCAATCGACCACCCTGGAGTCCGCCTTGTCCACGACCACCGCCTCCGCCGCTGCCACTGCCGGCCTTGCCGACGCCGCGCCACAGAAGGAGCGCGAAAGCGACCCGAACTTCGTCACGGCGCTGGCGCGCGGGCTGGAACTGCTGCGCTGCTTCCGTACCGGCGAGGCGATGCTGGGCAACCAGGATTTTGTGCGCCGCACGGGTTTTCCGAAGGCCACGGTCAGCCGGCTGGCCGGCACGCTCGTGCAACTGGGCTACCTGCGCTACGACGACAGCCTTGGCAAATATGCGCTCGATGCCGGCGTGCTGGCGCTCGGATTCTCGTACCTGGCCGCGTCCGACGTGGTGGCGCTGGCGCGCCCGCACATGCTGGCCTTTGCGCAGACCCACGGGGTGTCGGTCTCGCTGGGCAAGCGCGAGCGGCTGGAAGTCATCTACCTGGAATCGATCCGGAACGATGCGGGGGTGATGCTGGGCCTCGGCGTCGGGTCGCGCCTGTCGCTGGTATCGAGTTCGATGGGCCGCGCCTACCTGGCCGCGCTGCCCCCGGCCCGGCGTGAGCGCGTGCTGGCCGAGTTCATGCAGGCGTTTCCCGAACAGTGGCGGCAGCAGGAGACGTCGATGCGCGCCGCGCTGGCGCAGGCCGAGCGCGATGGCTATGCGGCGTCGTTCCGCGACTGGCATCCGGCCATCCACGCCTGCGCGGTGGCGTTCAAGCCGGTGGGCGAGAAGGATCTGCACATGCTGAGCTGCAGTGCGTCGTATGGCGCGGTCAGCGAGGAGACCTTCCGCGAGAAGCTGGCGCCCGCATTGCAGGCGCTGGGCGCCAGGCTGTCCGATCCGGCCGGGCGGTAGGCGCCGCCATGGCGGGCGTGGCCTCGTGGCCCCGCCCGGGCTACGCCGTCAAAGGTCCGTGCGCAGCTTCCACAATTCCGGGAACAGCACCACGTCGAGCATCCGGCGCAGATAGCTGACGCCTTCTGTGCCGCCGGTGCCGCGCTTGAAGCCGATCACGCGTTCCACCGTGGTGACGTGGCGGAAGCGCCACTGCCGGAACGCATCCTCGAGGTCGACGAACTTCTCGCCGAGTTCGTACAGTTCCCAGTGTGCCGACGGGTTGCGATACACCTCGAGCCAGGCGGCCTCCACCGACGCGTTGTACTGCGTGGGCTGCGACCAGTCGCGCTCGACTACCTCGGCGTCGATCGAAAAACCGCGCCGGGCCATCAGGCGGATCGCCTCGTCGTACATCGACGGCGTGCGCAGCGCCGTTTCCACCAGTTCCAGATGCTCGGACCGGTGCGCGTGCGGCCGCAGCATGGCCGCGTTCTTGTTGCCCAGGATGAACTCGATCTCGCGGTACTGGTATGACTGGAAGCCCGACGAGGCGCCCAGGTAAGGCCGCATCGCCGAATACTCGGGCGGCGTCATGGTGGCCAGCACGTTCCACGCCTGCACGAGCTGGTCCATGATGCGCGAGACGCGCGCCAGCATCTTGAACGCGGGCCGCAGCTGGTCGGTCTTCACGTGCTCGCGCGCGGCGCGCAGCTCGTGCAGCATCAGCTTCATCCACAGCTCGGTAGTCTGGTGCTGGACGATGAACAGCATTTCGTTGTGGTCCGGCGAGAGCGGATGCTGCGCGCTCAGGATCTGGTCAAGGCCCAGATAGTCGCCGTAGCTCATGTCGCGCGAGAAATCCATCTGCGCGCCATGCCATCGTGCGTCGTCGCTGGCGTTGCCGCCGTGCCCCATCGGGCATCCCCTGGTGTCACTCATGATGGGCTCCGTTCAGGTCACCGCCGTCCGCACGGCAAAGCGCGCGTCACGCCACGTGCCGCTATCGAGGATATCGCGCAGGATCTCCACCGCCTCCCACACCTCGGTAAAGCTGGTGTAGAGCGGCGTGAAGCCGAAGCGGGCGATGCCCGGCTCGCGATAGTCGCCAATCACGCCGCGCTCGATCAGCGCGGCCACCAGCGCATAGGCGTTCGGGTGCGAGAAGCTCACCTGGCTGCCACGTTTCGCATGCTCGCGCGGCGTGACCAGCGTCAGCGGATGCGCCGCGCAGCGGGCCTCCACCAGTTCGATGAACAGGTCGGTCAGCTTGAGAGACTTCGCGCGCAGCGCGCGCATGCTGGTTTGCGCGAAGATGTCGAGCCCGCATTCGACCATCGCCAGCGACGTGATCGGCTGCGTGCCGCACAGGAAGCGGCCGATGCCCTCGGCCGGCGCGTACTGCGGCGACATCGCGAACGGTGCGCCATGGCCCCACCAGCCCGACAGCGGTTGCCAGAACTGGTCGCGCAGCGCCGGTGCCACCCAGACGAAGGCCGGCGAACCCGGGCCGCCGTTCAGATACTTGTACGTGCAGCCGATCGCGTAGTCCGCGCCGGCCGCGGTCAGGTCCACCGGCACGGCGCCTGCCGAGTGCGCCAGGTCCCAGACGGTCAGCGCACCGCGCGCGTGCGCCAGTTCGGTCAGGCCGGCCATGTCGAGCATCTCGCCGGTCTTGTAGTTGACGTGCGTGAGCATCAGCACGGCGGTGTCGGCGCCCACGGCGGCGTCGATGTCGGCGGGGCTGTCGACCAGGCGCACCGAATAGCCCTGCTGCAGCAGGTCGGCCAGGCCCTGGGCGATATAGAGATCGGTCGGGAAGTTGCTGGCTTCGGAGACGATCACGCGGCGCTTCTGATCGCGCTGCTGCTGCACGCGCAGGGCGGCGGCCAGCACCTTGAACAGGTTGATCGAGGTGGTGTCGGTCACCACCACCTCGTCGTGGCCGGCGCCGATCAGCGAGGCCAGCTGGTTGCCCAGCCGGCGCGGGAGGTCGAACCAGCCGGCGGTGTTCCAGCTGCGGATCAGGCCATCGCCCCATTCGGCGCTCACCACCTCCGCCGCGCGGGCGGCGGCGGCACGCGGGCGGGCGCCCAGCGAGTTGCCGTCGAGATAGATCACGCCCTCGGGCAGGGCAAATTGTTCGCGCAGCGCGCGGAGCGGGTCGTCCCGGTCCAGCGCCTGGCAGCGTTCGCGAGTCAGGTTGGTCATGCTGTCGGTCAAGTCACAGAGCGGTTCGGTTTCGGGTGTCAGAGCTGGCGCAATACCGCGCGCACCGGGCTTGCGTCGAGCGTGGCCAGGCGCAGCGGCAGCGCGATGAGTTCGTAGTCGCCGGCGGGCACGTCGTCGAGCACGATGCCTTCCAGAATGGCCAGCCGATGGTCGCGCACGGCGTGGTGGGCATCCATGGTCTTCGAGGTCTCGGGGTCGAGCGACGGCGTGTCGATGCCGATCAGCTTCACGCCGTGGCGGGCCAGCAGCGCGATGGTCTCGGGCGCCACGGCACAGAACGCGGCATCCCAGGTGGCCTGGGGCGCGTGCGCGTAGGTGCGCAGCAGCACGCGCGGCGGTACGTCGCTCAGTGCGGCCTCAATGTGATGCGGCTCCACGCGGGGCGCTGCGCCGATGCAATGGATCACGCGGCACGGGCCCAGGTAGGCGTCGAGCGGCACGTCGCCAATCGGCGCGCCGTCGGCCGCGTAGTGCAGCGGCGCGTCGGCATGGGCGCCGGTGTGCGGCGACATCGTGATGCGGCCCACATTCACCGGGCAGTGTTCGTCGAGCTGCCAGGCCGGGGCGTGGTCAAACGGGGTGTCGCCGGGCCAGACGGGCGTGGCGTTCGATACCGGCGGGCTGATGTCCCAAATGCGGCGTTCGGCGGGGGCGTTCGGCATGGCACTCCTGTGTCTCGGGGGCGCGTTCTGAAGACGCGATGCGTGTGGGCATCATAGTCAAAAGTCCAGAGAAGAGGCTTGCGAATTGACGCGCGCCATGGGGTATCTTTCGCATAAAATTTCGTCCATCGACACAATAAGCGTGGATTCTGCGACATGACCCTCGATCCGATCGATTTGCGCATTCTCTCGGCCCTGCAGGAGAACGGCCGCATCAGCAATCAGGACCTGGCCGACCGGGTGGCGTTGTCGCCATCCGCGTGCTTGCGGCGCGTACGGCTACTGGAGGAAAACGGCGTGATCGGCGGCTACAAGGCGTGGTTCGACGCCGAGCAGCTGGGGCTGGAGATCGAGGCCATCGTGCAGGTCTCGATGCGGCACGATGTGGAGGGCTGGCACGACACCTTCAACGCGGTGGTGCAGACGTGGCCCGAGGTGCTGACGGCCTATGTAATTACCGGCGACAGCAACTACATCCTGCGCGTGCAGGCGCGCAACCTGAAGCACTACTCGGATTTCATCGTCAACCGGCTATATCGCACACCCGGCGTGATGGATATCCGCTCGAACATCGTGCTCCAGCGGATCAAGACGGACGGATCGCCGCTGGCGATCGTCAGGGAGAAGGACGCGGGTTAGCGCTCGATCGGGCAGAGCGTGGAGAACTGCGCGCTCTGGAACACCAGCGGCTGGCCGCCGGCGTCGAGGATGCCGCAGCGCTCTACTTCGCCCACAAAGATGACGTGGTCGCCTTCGTCGTAGCGGCTGCGATTGTGGCATTCGAACCAGGCCAGCGCATTGCCGAGAATCGGCAGGCCGGTTTCAGAGAGCCGATAGTCCACGCCGGCGAAACGGTCGCCCTTGAGCGTGGCGAAGCGCTGGCACAGGTCCAGTTGCGACGCCGCCAGCACATTGACGATGTAATGCGAGCCGTCGCGGAACATCGGCAGGCTGTTGGCGCGCGTGCACATGCTCCACAGCACCAGCGGCGGATCCAGCGAAACCGAGTTGAACGAACTGGCCGTGATGCCCACGAACGGCGCACCGTTGGCGTGCGCATGGCCGGCCGCGCGCGTGGTGATCACGGTCACGCCGGTGGCGAACTGCGACAGCGCACGCCTGAAATGCTGGCTGTCAAAATCGGGGGCGGCGGCCTTGCGGCCCATCGTTTCGGGGGCCTCGGCCTCGGGCATGCCCATGTCTCGGGCTCCACACAATTCCATGATCTTCATATCGGGATGGCCGGCGCGCGTTCAACACGCCCAACCTATTCCTCAGGGGCGGCAAATTCGGTGGCCTGGCGCACAAAATCAGCCGGCTGCCGAATGCCCGATTGTAACGGACTCGCAGCATTCGGCCCTGAGTGACGTTTTCGCTTCTTTACGGCTGAGGCCGCAATTTTGCCGGCAGTGCCATCGCCCATTGCTTATGCTGGAAATTCGGCGCCGCACAAGAGCCAGTGCGGCGCGGGGACCCAGAAACGCGAAAGGGAGCGAGCAAATGGACCATGAACTCGAAACCGCCACGCTCGGTGGCGGATGCTTCTGGTGCCTGGAGGCGGTATTCCAGCAGGTGGATGGCGTGCGCGCGGTGGAGTCGGGCTATACCGGCGGGCATGTCAGCCATCCCACCTACCGGCAGGTGTGCGAGGGCGATACCGGCCATGCCGAGGTGGCGCGCGTGACATTCGACCCGGCCACCATCACGTTCCGCGAAATCCTGGAGATCTTTTTCTCGATCCATGACCCGACGCAGCTCAACCGCCAGGGCAACGACGTGGGCACGCAGTATCGGTCGATTATCTTCACCCACTCCGAAGCCCAGCGCGCCGTGGCCGAGTATGTGATCGGCGAACTGGTGGCCAACAAGGTGTACGACGCCCCGATCGTGACGCAGCTCGAGCCGGAGCAGCCCTATTGGCGGGCCGAGATGAGCCACCAGAACTACTATCAGGAGCATCCGGCGCAGGGGTATTGCGCGTTCGTGATCTCGCCAAAACTGGCGAAATTCCGACGCGACTTCGCGCATCGCATGCGGCGCTAGCCCTTCAGCCCGAGGCCGAGGGTGGCATCAGTCAGGCAGTATCAAGTGGCAACGTCGAGCCGGTCGGCAATGGCCGTGGCCAGCCGGCCGATGCTGAGCGGCGCGCAGCCTTCGGCGTTGTTGCTGACGATCACGTAGGCGGGTTGCCCTGCGCGCAGCGTACGCGCCACCACGTCGGCGATGGCGTGGCATGTCTCGTCGTCGGGGTCCACGAGCTTGTCGAACGGCATGTACGCCTGCTCGGCCATCGCATAGGAGCGGCCCTCCCGCAGCATCCAGCGCAATACCAGCGGCCCGGGCGCGCCGTCGTCCATGAGCGCCTGTGCATGCGCCTGGCGGGCCACCGGCGGCAGACGGTCGCGCGCGGCCAGGCAGAACCGTACGCCGCGCTCGCGCAGCAGCCGGATGTAGCGCGGCGTCAGCAGCGCGGGATCGCGCATCTCCACCGCATAGCAGGCATGCGGCGTCAGCGTGGGGTCCAGCGGGGGCAGGGCGGCCAGGAAGGCTTCCAGCCGTGCGAAGAACGCGGGGCCGTCGTCGGCCACGCTCTGCAGCGGCGATAGCTGGAACAGCAGCGGCCCGCAGCGCTGGCCGAGCCCACCGGTGGCCGGCACGATGAAGTCGCGGAGCGCGATCTCCGCATCCAGGAACGCCGCGTTGGGCAGGCGCCCGGCACCGTCCGGGCCGCGCAGCCACGCATCGCAGACGCTGGCCGGCGCCTTCACCAGGAAGCGGAAGTTCTCCGGCACCTGCGAGGCGTAGTTCATATAGTCGGCGAGCGGAATCGGTCCGTAGAAGCCGCGATCGATGCCGGCAGCGCGCAGCAGCGGATGCTGGCCGCAGGCGTGCAGGCCCTTACGCGAAAGCTGGCTCTCGGTGTATTCGCCGTCGTAGACCATGCCATGCCAGCCCGGGTACGACCACGACGAGGTGCCGAAATACAGGTTGGACGGCAATCGCCGGCCAAGCGCCAGCGTGTCGGCATCGGGCGTCCAGGGCTGGACGACCTTGCCAACGGGCTTCTTCTTTTCGGGAGCACCCGCCTTGGCGGGCGCGGCTGGCGTGGCCGGCGATGCCGGGGCATCGCCGAACAGGTCGAGGGTGTCAGTCAAACGTCAGGCGCGTCGGGTGTCAGAGCGCGTTGCCAATCGGAGAAGCGTAAATATAGCGCCGCGACACCGGGAACGTGTCGGCACCACGATTGGCCTTCTGGCACACCACCTGGTGCAGCGACATGATGCTGTTGGTGAACGCGTGCTCGCAGCCAGCCAGGTAGATGCGCCAGATGCGATATTTCTTCTCGCCGACCATCGCGCGAATCCTGGGCGCGTTGCTTTCGAAGTTGTCGGCCCAGTGGCGCAGGGTTTGCGCGTAGTGCCGGCGCATCAGTTCCACGTCGAACGGCTCCAGGCCGCCTTTGGCCATCGTATGCAAGACCATGCTGATATGTGGCAGCTCGCCCTGCGGGAACACGTAGCGGTCCATGAAGCCCGAGCCATCCAGCGGCACCGCGTGGCTGTCGGGGTCGGTCGCCGTGATGCCGTGGTTCATCACCACGCCATCGTCCTTGAGCAGCTCGGTAATGCGGCCGAAGTAGCCGACGAGGTTGTCCTTGCCCACGTGCTCGAACATGCCGACGCTCGTGATGCGGTCGAACTGGCCGTGCATGTCGCGATAGTCCTGCAGCCGGATCTCGATGCGGTCAGCCAGGCCGGCCGCCTTCACGCGCTCGGTGGCGAGGTCGAACTGGTTCTGCGACAGCGTGATGCCCACGCATCTGGCGCCGAACTTCTGCGCGGCGCGGATCACCAGCGCACCCCAGCCGCAGCCGATGTCGAGCAGGGTGTGGCCCGGCTGCACGCGGATCTTGGTCAGGATGTGGTCGATCTTCTTGAGCTGCGCGGTGGCCAGGTCTTCGTTGCCCTCCTCGAAGTAGGCACACGAATAGACCATGCGCGGGTCCAGCCAGAGCTGGTAGAACTCGTTCGAGACGTCGTAGTGGTACTGGATCGATGCCTTGTCTTCGGCCTTGGTGTGCGCGAAGTGCTCGGCCACCTTGGCCAGCATGCCGCCGGCGCTGCGGGCGGCCGCGGCGGAGAAGCCGTAACCCACCTTGATGATGTCCGCCAGGCGGCCATCAAGGTCGATCTTCTCCTGGACGTAGGCCTCGCCAAGATTGTCCAGGCTGGGTACGAGCAGCAGCGGCAGGGCCGACGCCTCGCGCACCGTCAGCGTGACATCTGGGGTGTCGAAGTTGCCCAACTGGTACTCGCTGCCGTTCCACAGCCGGAGCTTGACCGGCAGGTTGGCGTGCTGGCGCACCTCCGAGATCCAGTTGTCGAACTGTTTGTCGATGGCTTGCTTGAAGAACATGCGGCTTTCTCCCGATTGGTTGGATATCCCTCTCGAACGAAATGCCCCATGGTCGGCTGCGCAGACTGCGTGGCGGAACGCAGCACTGGCCCTGGGGGCGCACCGATGCATGGCCGGTGCGGCACTCGGAAACTTTACGCCAATTCCACGAATTGTGCAGTGCGCGTCCCCGGACTCAGTGTCTGTCAGCCTGTCTGATCAAGCAGACATCGACGGCGCGCTCAAGGCGACAGGCGCACGATCTGCCAGCTGCCATCGGCCTGCTGGCGAAAGCCAATGCGATCGTGCAGGCGCGACGGACGCCCCTGCCAGAACTCGATCCATGTCGGGCGCACGCGGTAGCCGCCCCAGTGCGGGGGGCGCGGCGGGTTGTCGCCGAACCGGTTCCTGAAATCGGCCTCGCGCGCTTCCAGCACGTCGCGGCCGCTCACTTCGCGGCTTTGCTCGGACGCCCAGGCGCCCAGCCGCGAGCCCAGCGGGCGCGACGCGTAATAGGCGTCGCTCTCGGCATCGGCCACCTTTTCCACCACGCCTTCCACACGCACCTGGCGTTCGAGCTGCACCCAGTGGAACAGCAGCGCGGCGCGCGGATTGACGTCGAGGTCGATGCCCTTGCGGCTCTCGTAGTTGGTGAAGAAAGTGAAGCCGTTGGCGTCCATGCCCTTGAGCAGCACGATGCGGGCCGACGGCTGACCGTCGGCGCTGACCGTGGCCAGCGTCATCGCGTTCGGTTCGGGCAGCTTGGCTTGCATGGCCTCGTCGAACCAGGTCTGGAACTGGCGGATCGGGTCGTTGGCCACGTCGGTTTCGGAAAGCGCGCTCAGCATGTAGTTGCGGCGCAGATCAGCGAGTTGGGTCATGTCGCATGTCGAAGAGTCTGTCCGCATGGCGGCATGCGGACGAGGATGCTTCGAGTATAGCGAATGGCGCGCGCGGCGCATTTGCGCCACGACAATACGGAATCGTTGTTTCTTTATTTTGTGAGCCTGGGTGTGGCGGTCTTGCGCGTCTGCAGGCGCGAATAGTAGTTCGCCATGCCCATGGCGCCGGCCATCGACAGGAAGATCGGCAGCATGCCCAACGCGGTGCCCACCACGCCGAACGTGAGCGGCCACACCACCTGGCTGGTGTTGAGCACGGCGGAGCGCAGGCCCAGGGCCTCGCCGGCGCGGCCCGACGGCGAGACGGTGTGCAGGATGTTCATGACATTGGGCTGCGCGCTGCCCAGAGCCAGCCCGAGTACGAACGCCAGGCCGCACATGAGCCAGAAGTGCGACACGAACGGATACACCACGTAGGCCAGCGCGCCCACCAGCAGCGCCAGCCGGATGATTTTCCATTCGGAGAAATGGCGCGACACCATCGGCATGGCCACGCGGATGGCCAGCGTGGCAATCGAGAAGGCGCCAAGCACCCAGCCGATCATCGATGGCGACAGGCCGATACGCGTGCCCTGGATCGGGATCAGGAAGGCGTGGAGGTCCCAGGCGGCGGACAGCACCGCGCTGGCCACGAACACCGCGCGCAGCTCCGGATACTGGAGCAGGTCGAGCGTGGAGCGGCGCGAGCCGTCCTCGATGGCGATGCGGCCCGCGTTGCCGCCCGTGGCCGGCAGCCGGGGGCGCACGTACTGCAGGCCCGCCTGGCCCAGCAGCGCCACCACCACCAGGATGCAGAACGCCGGCCGGAAGCCGGCATGCTCGATCGTGTAGCCCATGACCACGGGCCCGAGCGTGCCGGAGATCGAGAGGCCCAGCGCATGCCAGGTGTAGTTGCGCAGGCGCGTTTCGTTGGTCGATACCTGCCCGATCAACAGCTGCATTGCCACCTGCACGAGCATGAAACCCACGCCAATCAGCGCGCAGGCGGCGTAGAGCGAGGCGATGTCGTGCCAGACCGCCGGCAGCAGCGTGCCTGCCACCACCATCAGCGAGCCGGCCGTCATCGGCAGGCGCGGGCCGATCTCGTCGATGCGCCGCCCCGCACGGATGGCCAAGAACATCGGCAGCAGCGCGTAGAGCGACATCAAAATGCCCAACGTGACCGTGGACGCCTTGAGCGAGATGGCAAATAGGGAAACGACGACACGACTGGCGTTGAACGCCACGTGATTGCACACCGTCAGCGCGATCAGCCAGCTGATCGGGGGGACGGCGGCGTGAGGCAACGTCATGGCAGGGCGCGGGGGGGCGAAAAGGTGATTCGCGCCGCCGGCAAGGGTCTCCGATCCGGGCGATAAGACGCGCGAAGAAGAAAATCAGTGCGGCCGAAGCCGCACCCTACAAGACATCGATGGCCGGACTGGAACCCGGCCGTCAACGGCGTTGCATGTCGTTGTTCTGAATTAATTGCTTAATCAACGACCGTCCGATTATGCGACTGTCGTGGACCATGCACAACATCGGCGCAAACAAGCGTGCAAATCCGCAACACATTCGGCTTCATGTGTTGCGGATCTGCAAAGGGAAGGGGGAGTGGAGGGGGGAGGGAAGGCGAAGGGAAGGAAAGGGCGCCGGCTCAGCCGCCCTGGTAGAGCTGCTTGTCGTTGTCCGGTCGCAACGGATTCTGCTGCACGGTCGGCGCGGGAATGCGCGGGCGGGTCGGCGGCGGTGCCGTTTCGCCCCGCGCCGCGTCAGACTTGGTGGGCGATTCCGGAATGGCCGGGCCGGCCTGCTGGCCCCGTTTCACGTCCGGACCCTGGTAGGTCTTGCCCGGCGGCGGTGCGGTAGGCCGCTTCTTGAGTTCCGCCAGCAGCCTGGCGCACTGGCTTTCGTCGCCGCCTGGCGAGATGTCGAGCAGCGGCACCACGAAGGCCACCGGCGCGGTCAGCGCCAATGCCAGCGCGCCGCCGGCCCGCAGGGCCAGGATGGCGATGTTCGGGCTCACCGACGGGTTCTTGAACGTGCCGCCCACGTACAGCGGCGAACGCAGCGAGATGATGCGCAGCCCCTTCGAATCGGGATGGATGGTCAGCGCCAGTTTCTCGTCCTTGAAATCGACCGCCCCTTCGGTGGTGATGACCGCGTCCTGGGTGTCGAGCACGAAGGTCTGCACGCGTGCAATGCCGTCCTTGAAGCCGAACGCGCTGACGCCGCAGTTGATCTGCACGGGTTTGTCGCCGAACAGCTTCGAGACCACCACGCTGCCCACGTTCAGGCCGATGGCTTCGAGGATGAACTTGCTGACCGTGCCGTTTTCCACCAGCAGCCTGGCTTCGCCGTTGGAGCTGCCGAGCAGCGCCGCCACCGAATTGCCGGTGCCCGAGAGCTTGGCGCTGCCGTTGATCTCACCCACGCTGGCGCGCGTGCTTTCCACCTTCGGAAACAGTTGCCGCAGCTTCAGATGCCGCGCCGTCATGTCGATCTTGGCACCCATCGGCTCGCGCTTGCCGTCGAGCTCGATGGTGGACACCAGGTTGCCGCCGGCCACGCCAAAATTGAGCGGGTCGAGCCGCAACACGCCGTCGGTCAGCTTCAGGTGCGTGGTCAGGTCAGTGATCGGCAACTCTTCGGTCCGCACGATGCGCTTGCCGGTGAATTTCACGTCCGCGTCAATCTCGTCCCAACGCTCGGTGCGGAACGGCGCCACCGGCAGCGCCTTGTTGGCGGGCTGCTTCACCGGGCTTTCCTTGGCGGCCTGGCCCGGCTTGGCATCGGCGCCGATCAGCGGCGCCAGGTCGGCAAACAGCAGTTGCTTCGATACCAGCTCGCCAGACAGCAGCGGCCGGGGCGAGCGCTGCGCGAAGGTGAGCGTGCCGCCGAGGTCGCTGCCACCCACCTTGCCGGTGAAATCGCGGTAGGTGTAGGTCGACGCGCCTTTCTTGAGCGTGGCCACGAGCCGGCCGCGTGTTTCATACGGCGGGGTGGAGGGCAGCACGATGCCGGTGAGCTTGTACAGCGACGCCATGTTGTCGCCAGACAGCATCAGGCTCACGTCGAGCGCACCCAGGTGTGCCGGGTTGGTAACCGTACCTTCGATGGCGGCGCGCGTGGCGCCCACGCGCACGTCGGCCTGTACCGGATACGGCGTGTTGACGTCGCGCAGGCTCAGCACGGTACCGGCCTTGCCGCTCGCATTGATGGTGGCCTGGTTGTAATGGCCCACGGCCTTCCACCGGATGCCGTAGCGCTCGTCGTTCCGCGTCTTGTTGTCCTTGTCCTTTGCATCGGGTGCCGAAGCGGCCGAGGCCTGGTTCGCCGCCACGGCCGACGCGTCGGCGGGCATCAGCGCGCCGTCCCGCGCCTTGTCGTAGAGCGCCTGGTCGCCCACGGTATCGAGCGTGGCCTGCAGTTCGATCTTCTCGGCCGCGTCGTTCAGCGCCAGGTTGCCGCGCTGGAGCACCACCTCGCCCACGTCGAGGTGCCATTTCGACTTGCCCGAGTCGGTCTCCTTGCGCATGTCGAACGTCCAGTTGTTGCGCTTGTCGGCCAGCCGTTCGAGCCAGACGGCCGGGCTGTCCACGACGATCGTCGGCACGTTGATTTCATGGGCCAGCAGCGGCAGCGGGCGCAGGATGAAGATCAGTTCGCGGATGGTGCCCATGTTGGGCGCGCGGGCCCAGTCGGGGTTGCCCACGGTGATGTCGCGGGCGGAGAGCCGCGGCCACGGCACCAGCGTGCGCCAGCCGGTTTCGCCCTGGCCGCGTTTCCATGTGACGGTCAGGTCGCCGTTGATGGCGAACGGGCGGCCGATCGACTCCGAGACCTTGTCGTTGAGCCACGGCTTGAGCCGGTTCCAGTCGAAGGTCAGGATGATGATGACCAGGATCGCGATCAGCGCGACGGGCGTGAGCACGCTCCAGAGAATGATTTTGTGACGGCGCGAGGCGGGCATGAGCGGCGGGCTCCTCTGACGGCTGTGTGCGGCGGCGCGCTGGTGCAGGCGCGATGCCCAATGCAGCGGCCATGCGGCGGATCAACCACGGCACTTTCGATTGTAGGGAAGCCCCCGGCGTGCGGTTGTCGGCCTTCCGCTGACATTGCGGTCGCCCGGGCGCTTATTCTTCGGCTGACATAAAATGCCGGCAGCACTCCAGACCGCATCATGACTATTGCCCCCATCCCCCTGGCAGAGCAGGACCTGCCCGCGCCCCTGTCCCACGAGACCCCGGAAGACGACGACTACCATCGCCGCTTTGGCGGGGTAGCCCGCCTGTACGGCGCCGACGGCCTGGCCCGGCTGGAGGCCGCCAATGTATGCGTGATCGGCGTGGGCGGCGTGGGCAGCTGGGCGGCCGAGGCGCTGGCGCGCAATGCCGTCGGTCGTATCACGCTGATCGATCTCGATCACATCGCGCAGTCGAATACCAACCGCCAGATCCATGCGCTGGGCGACGCCTACGGGCGTGCCAAGGTCGAGGCCATGGCAGAACGCATCGTCGCCATCAACCCGCGCTGCCGCGTGACGGCCGTGGACGACTTCGTGACCGAAGACAACGTCGCGGCCATGCTTTCAGGATTCGACTATGTGATCGATGCCATCGACGCGGTGAAGGTCAAGATCGCGATTCTCGGCTGGGCGCGCCGCGAGGGCGTGCGCGTGATCACGTGCGGCAGTGCCGGGGGCCAGATCGACCCCACGCGCGTGCGCGTGGACGACTTTGCGCGCACGGTGCAGGACCCGATGCTGGCCAAGGTGCGAGGCACCCTGCGCCGCCAGTGGGGCTGGTCGCGCGACCCGAAGAAGAAATTCGGTATCCCGGCCGTGTACTCGGACGAGCCACTGCGTTATCCGGAGCCGGCGCAGCAGGCGTGCGAGATCGACGAAGTACCGCCCGCGCCGCGCCAGGGTCCTCAAGGGCTGGCCTGCGCCGGCTTTGGCTCGTCGGTGGGCGTGACGGCCGTGTTCGGCTTCGTGGTGGCCTCCACGGTGATCAATACGCTGGCGTCGGGCGATCCGGCGTAGTGCGGCCTTTCCGTTCGTGCCAGCTCAGCCCGCCAGCGTCCGCAGCAGGCCGTCGATGGCGGCTGCGTCGGGCGCCTGGTTGTCGAAGAACACCAGTTCGGGGTAGGTGGCCGGATCAGGCGAGAAGCGGCGCGTGCGATACGCCTCCCAGTGCCTGAGCTTGTAGGCGTCGTTGGGGTTGGCGCGCGCGATGATGCGGGCGTGCGCCACGTCTTCGGGCAGATGCACCCACACGATGCGGGTCTGCGTGCCATCCGGCACATGGAGCCAATACGGATCGGTCAGCAGGTGCGCGCGGATCTCGCGCGACAGCGGCCCGATCACGATCACGCTGATCCCCAGCATCAGGTTCTCGCGCGCGGTGTCGAGCAGGCCTTCGTACTCGGGGTCGCGCAGGTTGTCCAGGTAGGCGGGACTGTCGCGGTCGTTCGGGTCGCCGGTGATGGCCCGCATGGCCGCGGCGCTGTAACGCCCGTAGAGCGTGTCCTTGTCGAGCAGGCAGAACGGCTCGCCGGTGGCCTGCATCAGCGGCCCGATCAGCCGGTGGGCGAGGGTGGTCTTGCCGGTGCCGGCGTGGCCGCAGAAGAAGATCAGTCGAGGCATGTCGGTATTCTGGCCGCTGAAGCCCGGAGGGCATGAAGGCCAAGGATACCGTTGTTTGCCGAAAATCAGATTGGATCGTCGGGAAATCGGTATCCTTGCCGCTAATTCTCAAAGCAACCCTCCCCAAACTCATGTCTGCCGCACAGAACCCCTACGCCGATCTTTCCTCGGCCGGCCTGCCGGATGCACTTCGCCTGGGCGAGCCGGTGACCGACGCCACGCACGCGGAATTCCTGCAACTGCTGGAGGCCGTGTCGAAATCTGACGACGCAGGTTTCCTGGCGGCGTTCGACGCGTGGATCGACCACACCCGTCATCACTTCGAGCAGGAAGAGCAGTGGATGGAAGCGATGCAGTTCGGGCCGCGCTTCTGCCACGCGAACGAGCACAAGGGCGTGCTGCAGGTGGTTCAGGCCGTGCGCGACAAGATCGCGCAGGAAGTGGAAGACCCGGAGGGCCCGGGCAAGGGCGGCCTCTCGCTGGGGCGACGCCTGGCGGACGAACTATCGGGCTGGTTCGACAACCACGTGAAGTCGATGGACGCCATGATGGTCGAACACATGGAGGCCAACGGCTTCAGCCTGATCGAGGCACCGGCGGCCTAGACCGCCGGCAACACATCCTCAGTTCAGCGCCGTGCTCAACTGCCGGCGCCACTTCGACACCAGCTCGGGCGAGGCCGACATCAGGTCGAACACCGACAGCATCGTCTTGCGGCCGACATCGTCCTCGAAGGCGCGGTCGCGGCGCACGATTTCCATCAGTTGCTCCAGCGCGGGCTCGTACTCGCGCCGGGCGATCAGCACCTTGGCCAGATCGAGCCGCGCGGGCAGGTTGGCCGGCTCCGCGGCAACCTGCGCCTTGAGGTCGGCGCCGTCGGGCAGCGCATCGAGCCCCTTCATCGCGTCGAGGCGCGTGCGCAGCGCGGCGTAGCCATCTTCCTGCGGCGCCTTGGGCGACAGCCGGCCGAACTCGGCTTCGGCAAAGTCGATCGCATCGCCATCGAGCAGGAAGGCGATGAAGGCCAGGCGCGCCACGTCGTTCTCGGGATCCTGCGCCAGCGCCGCCTGCCATGCGGCCAGCGCGCCGTCGCGATCGCCGGCCGCGGCCAGTTCCTGCGCGTGCTGGAACGAGACTTCGGCCTCGCCCGGCGCCAGCGTCGCGATGAAATCGCGCAACTGCGATTCGGGCAGCACGCCCACGAACTGATTGACGGCCTCGCCGCCGGCAAAGGCCACCACGTGGGGAATGCTGCGCACGCCGAAGTGGGCCGCCAGTTGCTGGTTCTCGTCCACGTTGACCTTGACGAGCTTCCACGCGCCCGCGCCCTCGGCTTCCAGCTTTTCCAGCATCGGGCCAAGCGTCCGGCACGGGCCGCACCACGGCGCCCAGAAATCCACCAGCACCGGCACCGGGCTGTTGATGACTTCGGCTTCAAAGTTCTGCAGGTTGACGTCGCTCATGTTCTGCCCCTCGGAATCTGGATGGCCACTTCGTGACCGGATCTTCCTATTGTGAGGGCAGCGTCCCAAAACACAACCATCCCGGATCACCGGATTGCCGCATGGGCGGGAAAACCTCCGGTTGAAAATAGAACGGTCGTTCAGTTATATTGCTTGACCAACACGCGGGGCCAACCCCGCGAAGCTCGCGCTTCCCAGAAACCGGTCCCTGAAGACCGACCGCAGGAGACACCATGACCACCAAGCCCGCCCGCCCGCACTTCCAGTTCTGGCCCAAGCGCGTGCCCACCGAAATCGTGCTGCCGGAGACTTCGCTCTGGTACAACCTCGAGGTGTCGGCGCGCCGCTATGCGGACAAGGCCGCCATCCGCTATTTCGGCAACGCCATCACGTTCCGCGCCCTGGAGGCGCAGGCCAGTGCGATGGCCGGCTGGCTGCAGCAGAAGGCGGGTGTGAAGAAGGGCGACCGGGTGCTGCTCTACATGCAGAACTGCCCGCAGTTCATCGTCAGCTACTACGCGATCCTGCGTGCAGACGCCGTGGTGGTGCCGGTCAACCCGATGAACCGTGCCGAGGAGTTCAAGCACTACATCACCGATGCCCAGGCGCGCGTGGCGATCTGCACGGCGGACCTGGCGGGCGGCGTGACGCAGGCCGACGGCGAACTGCCGGCCGAACAGCGCTTGCAGCATCTGCTGGTGACGCAGTACGCCGACGCGCTGCCGGCCAGCTACGAATTTCCCGAGGATGCGCCACCGGCCTGGCTGACCACGCAGCATCCGCTGCCGTCCGGCGCCACGCCGTGGTCCGAGGCACTGGCGGCCGGCCTGCAACCGGGGCCGCATACCGCGGGGCCGGACGACATGGCCGTGATGCCGTACACCTCGGGCACCACCGGCTTTCCGAAGGGCTGCATCCATACCCATCGCTCGGTCATGCACAACGTGGTGGGCGGGGCCACTTGGTCGGGCAGCGGTGCGGAATCGGTGATCCTGTCGGTGCTGCCGCTGTTCCACGTCACCGGCATGCAGTACGGCATGAACGGCCCGATCTATACCGGCGCCACCGTGGTGATGCTGCCGCGCTGGGATCGCGAAGTGGCGGGCCGCCTGATCTCGCGCTACCAGGTAACGCACTGGACCAATATCCCGACCATGGTCATCGATTTCCTGGGCAGCCCGAACCTGGCCACCTTCGACATCAGCAGCCTGCGCTATATCGGCGGCGGCGGCGCAGCTATGCCGCAGGCCGTGGCCGAGCGGCTGAAGACGCTGTTCGGGCTGAGCTACCTGGAGGGCTACGGGCTGTCGGAGACGATGGCGCCTACGCACAGCAACCCCTCGGAGCGCGCCAAGCTGCAATGCCTGGGCGTGCCCACCTTCAACACCGATGCGCGCGTGGTGGACCCGGTCACGCTGCAGGAATTGCCGCCCAACGAAGTGGGCGAGATCATCGTGCGCGGGCCGCAGGTGTTCAAGGGCTACTGGGGCAAGGACGACGCCACGCGCGACGCGTTCATCGAATTCGAGGGCCAGACGTACTTCCGCACCGGCGACCTGGGCCGCATGGACGAAGAGGGCTACTACTTCATCACGGACCGGCTCAAGCGCATGATCAACGCGTCGGGCTTCAAGGTCTGGCCGGCCGAGGTGGAAAACCTGCTGTACAAGCATCCGGCCGTGCAGGAAGCGTGCATCATCGGCACGCGCGATGCGTATCGCGGCGAAACCGTGAAGGCCGTGGTGGTGCTGCGCGCCGATGCCAAGGGCAAGACCTCGCCCGAAGACATCATCGAATGGGCCAAGGAGAACATGGCCGCCTACAAGTACCCGCGCGTGGTGGAGTTCGTGGAAGCGCTGCCCAAGTCCGGCACGGGCAAGGTGATGTGGCGCCAGCTGCAGGAAACCGAGAACGCGCGCCAGCCGGGCGCGGCGGCGGCCTGATGAGTCAGCCGGGGGCGCCTGCGCCTCCCGCTGCTTGCCATCTCGGTGTGGTGAGACGGGCGGCGCGCGTTAGTGCCAATGCTAGTGCTAGTGCTAGTGCTAGTGCTAGTGCTAGTGCTAGTGCCCGCGCGCCCGCATCAGCGTCCTGACCATCGTCTTGTATCCGCGCTCGCGCGCGTGCCGCGAGGGCGTGACGCCTTCGCGGTCGGCCAGGTTGGCGTCGGCCCCGGCGTCCAGCAGCAGTTGCACCACTTCCTCGTAGCGCGGGCTGCCATCGCCCAGGATGATGGCCTCCAGCAGCGCCGTCCAGCCGAGCTGGTTGACATGGTCCACCGGCACCCCAGCCTTCAGCAGCAGCTTTACCACCTCGACATTGCCGTGCTGGCAGGCGGCGATCAGCGCCGTGCCGTCGTAGCGGTCGGTGCTGCGCACATTGGCGCCGTGCGAGAGCGACTGGCGCACCACCTCGAGCTGGTTCGTGGCCGAGGCCAGCAGGAAGGCGCTGTTGGCCTCGCCGTCCTTCTGGTTGACGTCCGCCCCGGCCATGATCAGCGCGCGGGCCACATCGCCGCGCCGGCCATAGACGGCGGCGACCAGCGCCGAACGTCCGCGCTCGTCGGTGGCGTGCAGCGAGGCGCCAGCCTTGAGCAGGCGGTTGACCAGGTCCAGGTCGCCAATGCTGGCCGCCGTGATCAGGTTGCGGTCCAGCGCGCTCAGGCTATCGCTGCGCGTGCTGGGCGCGGCGTCGACGTGCGGCGCGCGCGAGGCGGGCGCGGACGACGCGGCATCGCGCATGCCGCCCATCGAACGGGCCAGACTTTGTCCGCCCTGGCCGGCCAGCAGGCCGCCCGCCATCAGCAATCCCATCAGCCCGAGCATCTCGGCAAGTGCCTGGCGGCGGGGGCGTGACTGGGGGCGCGTCATGGTCAGGGCGTCAGCGTGAGTCAGACGGTTTCGTGAGGGTGGATGGTGGCCGCCACGGCGTCTTCCGGACGCGTGGTAGCCGTAGCCGACACCGGTTTGGGGGTGGCAACGGCGCAGGCGGCGCCGCCGGCCTCCGCCGCATCGCTCTCCTGCAGCTGGCGCCAGAGCCGGCCCAGGTAGGGGTCGTCCACGCCGTGGGTGGCCAGGCCCAGCAAGGTCTGGTGCAGGTACTCGCGGGCCGGGCCGTACAGGCCGCAAGCGTGACGCAGGCAGTCCACCACGCGGGCGTCGGGCAGCCGGCCGGCGTAGCCGGTGTGTGTCCGGTTCATGACGAAGGCCAGCGCGCGTTGCTCCGGCAGGTCGGACGTTTCCGAATCCATGCCGGCGGACGCCGCCAGCTTCACACGCAGCCAGCGGGGGTGATAGGCGCCCGTCATCATCTCGCGGCGCCACAGCACGCGGAATTCCTGTTCCACCACATGGCGCGGGATGCGGAACACCATGCCCGTGCAGCAGCCGCCACGGTCGAGGCCCAGCACCAGCCCCGGGTTGTCCCAGGTGCCGCGATTGATCTTCGAATAGAGGTAGAAGCCGCGGTGGTAGCCATGCACGGTGGCCAGGCGGCTTTCGGTATGGACCACCATCGGGTTCCAGATCAGTGAGCCGTAGCCGAACACCCAGACGTCGCCATCGAGCCCCGGCGTGTCCGGGCGGCTGGCGAGCGTGTGGCAGAGCGAGCGCTCCACTTCGGCCTCGGGCAGCAGCGAAGACGCGACGGGCGTGCTGCACAACGTGGTGCGCAACCTGTCTGCTTCGAGGTCCTGTCTGGTGATGGCCATGGCTGAAAGAATAATCCAAAGCGCATTGACGCGTCGCAAGCAAACCACGGTTTGCGTGCAAGGTGTGTGCAGCAGGCAACGGTTTGGACGCCCGCCGGACGCTGCCAAGCTGTCCGGATCGGGGGGCAAGTCACTACAATAGGAGCCCCAACGCCCGCCAACTGGCTTGCAACTGGCGTGCAAACGTTCCTGCAACGCGTGGTGACACTTCGGAGAACCGGAAATGGCTCGAACCCTGACCGTGGTATTTGGCAGCGGCAAGGAATTTGAATTCACGCTGGCGGACAGCGAGCTTGCGGCCGTGACCGACGACGCCGCCTGGCGCTGGTTCGACCGGGAATATGCGGAGCTGGATTGCCAGGCGTCCAGCCCGGTGGGCAAGGTGCTTGTGATCGACAAGATTCTCAACGTGGCGAAATTCTCGGGCGAGAACCGCTTTGCCGGCAGCGCCGAGTGGGCCCAGGAGTTCGCGCGGCACGCGGCCCGGCTGCTGGACCGGGACAAGGTGCGCATCGACGTGGGCAACGCCGCAATCGGGTTCTGAGCGCGATGCGCGCGTTGCGCGCCGCCGGACAAACAAAAACGGACGCCGAGGCGTCCGTTTTTGCTGGGCGGGCCGGGTTCAGACGGCCAGCAGTTCCACTTCGAACAGCAGCGTGGCGTTCGGCGGAATCACGCCACCGGCGCCGCGTGCGCCGTAGCCGAGGTCGGCCGGAATCACCAGGCGGCGCGTGCCGCCTACCTTCATGCCTTGCACGCCTTCGTCCCAGCCACGGATCACATGGCCGGCGCCCAGCGGAAACACAAACGGGTCGTTGCGGTCCTTGCTGGAATCGAACTTGCGGCCAGCCTGGCCGTTTTCATACAGCCAGCCCGTGTAGTGCACGGTCACGTGCTTGCCGGCGGTGGCTTCGGCGCCCGAACCGACGACGGTGTCTTCGAATTGCAGGCCGGAGGGAGTGGTTTGCATCGCAGTCTTCCTTTCTTGTGTGGCAGTGAATGTCGCCGTGGCGGATCAGTCGTCGGCGCGCTGGAGCACGTCGCGAGTGAGTTGCACGTTGTGGTCGTCGTCGCTGACCCAGATATCGCCGTCCTGGATCGTCACGGACAGCCGCATGGCACGCTGGGCCATTTGCGCCAGCGCTTCCACGGCTTCCGACGGCACATTGTAGACGGTCAGGTTGCGCAGCTTGCTGGCCTTGCCGGCCATGCCCTTCCACCATTCGCGCGCGCTGGCGCTCTGATAGGTATAGACGGTGACGCGGTCTGCGCGCGACGCGGCCCGCTTGAGGCGGGTTTCGTCGGGCTGGCCCAGGTCAACCCAGTGGGCGATATCGCCGGTCAGGGTCTTGTCCCAGAGATCGGGTTCGTCGGGTTCGTCGAGGCCGCGCGAAAAAGCCATCGTCTCGGTGGCCTCGCAGGCAAAGGCGAGCAGCCGCACCATCATGCGCGCATCGTTCTCGGAAGGATGCTGGGCGATGGTGAGCGTATGACTGCCGTAGTACGGCCGGTCCATGTCCGAGACGGACAGTTCGGCCTTGAAGATCGTGGATTTGAGCGCCATGGGATGCGGGATTGCGGCGTGGTGCCGCCTGTCGAGGCTTGGTGGGGCCTCAAGCCGGGCAACGCGAAAGGCCGCATGATACGTGATCCGCGCGGCGGCGCGATGGAAAACCGCGGCGGCTTGGTACGCCGCCGCGCGCAGCCCTGGTTGTTCAGCGCGAAGGCTTGCGGTAGTCGCCGAGCCAGAAGCGCAGCACGGCGGAGGCCAGTACCAGCGACAGGAACGCGGCGGCCGCCACCAGTGCCAGGCCGCCATCGCTGTTGATCTGGCCAGCCAGGGCCACGCGCGTCAGCAGCGCCGCCACCATCATGCCCAGCAGCGGCAGCAGCAGCGCGCCGCGGCCATAGGTTCGGAAAGCCCAGAGGGGGAAGCGACGCAGGAAATCGGCAGGAATGCTGCATGCCAGGCACGCGCCCGCAGCGGCAAGCGACGCCGCAACGACGTCGTTCGGGGAAAGGAAGCTCATCTTGACTCGCGTCTTGGCCGGTACGCCTAGGCGGAACGCGGCAGGATGTAAATAGGCAAGGCGCTGATTTTACTGAAGAATTCGCGCGCAAAGGTGACGGTTGGTCGTCTTCGTGCGGATGTTTCGACTTGTTGCGCGGTGGCTACGGCGCGGGCCCGGCCGGCGAGGCCTCCACCGAAATCTGCAATGTGACGGTATCGCCCACATCGGGCAGGAATCGCGTCATGCCGAACGCGCTGCGCGCGAAGCTGGTGTGGAAATCCCCGCCGCACACGTCGCGCCGGATGCCGAACAGCACGGTCTGGCCGCAACTGAACCGATCCGTTTCGAGCCGGATCGGCTGTGCCACGCCGTGCAGCGTAAATGTGCCTTCCACGGCCACGAGGCGGCCGTTTTCCACCACGAACCGGTTGGCCTGCACCCGCGCCACCGGAAAACTCTGGGCGTCGAGGAATTGTGCGGAGCGCAGCACGCCGTCAAGGCTGCGATTGCCGCTGTCGACCGAATCGGTATCCACCGTGAAATCGATCGATCCGGCGCCCGAGGCCGGGTCGTAGATCACGCGGCCATCGATCTTGCCAAAACGGCCGCGTACCGTCGTGCGGTCGAAGTGGCTGGCGCCAAAGTAAACGGCGGTATGGGCAGGATCGACGGTATAGGTCGTGGGAGCCGCCATGGCCGGCTGCCAGGCCAAGCCAGCCAAAGCTGCCAGGGCAGCCGGGGCCCATGCGGGAATGCGGTAGGCAGGCATGGCGCGCGACCTCAGTGTACAAACACCGGCAGCAGGAAGATGCCGATCACGGTCAGGTAGCCGATGGTCCAGCACAGCGTGCGCAGCGTGGCGCGATCGGTCAGGTAGCAGATCGTGTAGAGAATGCGGACGACGATGAAGACCATCGCCAGTTCGTTGATGCGCGCCTGGGGCGCCGCGAGATACGACGCGGTGAGCACCGCCGCCGCGAAGAAGGGGAAGGCCTCGAAATGATTGCGGTGCGCCATGTCCGCGCGCCGCGCGCGACCACTTTGCTTTTCCAGCCACGCACGAGGGTCGTGGTTGTCGAAGCCGGGGCCGCCGCTGCGGCGGCCGGCCTTGGCAATCGAGACCGTCAGCACTGGCATCAGGCCCGCCAGCATCACACACCAGAAGGCTATCGGCATGCAGGCTCCTTGCTTGGTTCGATGCGGGCGCCGACCCCACGGGCCAACTCCCGGCATCGCGGGCGGGGCAGCGCCCCGCCGATCAGGCGGCCACGTGTCAGGCGGCCACGACCTTGATGCGCACGCCGCCCGCGCCGCCCACGCCAACCACCTGGCCGGCGCGAATCTTGGCGGTCTTGCGCGACTCGGCCGCACCATCGACCGTGACTTCGCCAGCGGCGACCAGCGCCTTGCCGGCGCCGCCGCTGTCACAGACACCCGCTACCTTGAGCAGGTCATTCAGGGCGATGAACTCGCCCTCGAGCGGAAAGGTTACGGTTTGCGTCATCTCACTTGCCCCAGCTGTCCTTGAGGCCAACCGTACGGTTGAACACCGGCTTGCCAGGCTGCGAATCGATCCGGTCCGCCACGAAGTAGCCGTGGCGCTCGAACTGATAGCGGTCTTCCGGGCGGGCCTCACGCAGGCCCGGCTCCAGATAGGCGGTGACCACCTTCTTCGAGTCCGGATTCAGCGCGTCCAGGAAGTTCTTGCCGCCGGCATCGGGGTTCGGGTCGTTGAACAGCCGGTCATACAGCCGCACTTCGGCTTCCAGCGCATGCGCCGCGCTGACCCAGTGGATGTTGCCCTTGACCTTGACGCTGTCCGCGCCCGGCGTGCCGCTCTTGGTCTCGGGCAGGTAGGTGGCGTGCACGGCGACGACGTTGCCGTCGGCATCCTTGTCCACGCCCGTGCACTCGATCACGTAGCCGTAGCGCAGGCGTACCTTGTTGCCCGGGAACAGGCGGAAGTAGCCCTTCGGCGGATTCTCGTTGAAGTCCTCGCGCTCGATCCAGAGTTCGCGCGACAGCGGGAACACGCGACGGCCCATTTCAGGCTGCTTCGGATGCACCGGCGCCGAGCATTCCTCGCTCTGGCCCTCGGGGTAGTTGTCCAGGATCAGCTTGAGCGGATCCAGCACGCCCACGCTGCGCGGCGCGCGCGCGTCGAGGTCGTCCCGCACGGCGCCTTCCAGCGTGCTCATGTCGATCCAGCTATCGGCCTTCGACACGCCCACGCGCTCGCAGAACAGCTGCACCGACTCGGGCGTGTAGCCGCGCCGGCGGATGCCCACGATGGTGGGCATGCGCGGGTCGTCCCAGCCGTCCACGCGCTTTTCGTCCACCAGCTGCTTGAGCTTGCGCTTGCTGGTGATTGCGTACGTCAGGTTCAGGCGTGCGAATTCATACTGGTGCGGCAGCGGGCTGGCGAACACGCCGGCATCGCGCAGGTGTTCCAGCACCCAGTCGTAGAGCGGGCGGTTGTTCTCGAACTCGAGCGTGCACAGCGAATGCGTGATGTTCTCGATCGCGTCCGAGATGCAGTGCGTGAAGTCGTACATCGGGTAGATGCACCACTTGTCGCCCGTGCGGTGGTGATGGGCGTGGCGGATGCGATAGAGCACCGGGTCGCGCATCACGATGTTCGGCGCGGTCATGTCGATCTTCGCGCGCAGCACGTGCTCGCCGTCGCCGTACTTGCCGTCGCGCATCTCGCGGAACAGCTTCAGGTTCTCTTCCACCGTGCGGTCGCGGAACGGCGAGGGCTTGCCCGGCTCCGAGAAGTTGCCGCGGTTGGCGGCGATCTGCTCGGCGCTCTGGCTGTCCACATAGGCCACGCCCCGCTCGATCAGCGTCTCGGCAAACTGGTACAGGCGGTCGAAGTAGTCGCTCGCGTAGTACAGGTGCGGGGCCGCGCCGGGCTGGCTGGCGTCCCACGAGAAACCGAGCCAGTGCACGGCGTCGATGATCGAGTCGACGTACTCGGTGTCTTCCTTGACCGGATTCGTGTCGTCGAAGCGCAGGTGGCAGCGGCCGGCGTAGTCGCGGGCCAGGCCGAAGTTCACGCAGATGCTCTTGGCGTGACCGATGTGCAGGTAGCCGTTCGGCTCCGGCGGGAAGCGCGTGATGACGGTCGGCAGCGGCTCGCCCTGCTGGTCGGCACGGCCGGCGTAGGCGCCGGAGGCGAGATCCTGGTCGATGATGCTCCGCAGGAAATTGGAGGCGGCTGGCGTGTCGGTAGGCTTGTTGTCGTGGCTCATGTTGGCGCCGCATCACCTGCGGCTCGATACGGGTGGACCGGCCGGGACAGGATGACCCGGCCGCGATCCTTGTGTTTCCTGGGGTTCGGGGGCGATGACGCGGCATCGAATGGCTCGATTTTACCGTGCCTGCGGCGCAACCCGGCAGCGGCGCAGGATTTTCAGAATCCTCTCACTACGGCGCTGGCCGAAGTGGTGCAGAATTCACGGCACGGTACTGGTTACCGCGCATATCCCGTGCGACGCCATCGTCGCATGCCGCTTCCCTCTTTGCTGCAGGAAAACGTGCCATGAATGCCGCCACTTCCGTCGACTCCCCTCCCGGCGCCAGCCACCAGGCGCCCGCCGACGTGCTCGCCGCCCTGTGGCGCGACGCCGCCATGCCGCCCGAGGCCCTCGCGCACCTGACGCTGACCGGCGAGGATCCGGTGCTGCCATCGAGCTTCGCGATCGGTACGGCCGCCCAGTCGGCGCTCGGGGCGTCGGCCCTGGCCGCCGCCGCGCTGTGGGCGCAGCGTACCGGGCGCTGGCAGCAGGTCTCGGTGGACATGCGGCATGCGCTGGCGGAGTTCCGCAGCGAGCGCTACCTGCGCGTGAATGGCGGCCCGGCGCCCGAACTCTGGGAGAAGATCGCCGGCTTGTACCCGGCCGGTGACGGCGGGTGGGTGCGGCTGCATACGAATTTCCCGCATCATCGCGACGGCGTGCTGCGCATCCTCAACTGCGCGCACGACAAGGACGCCGTGCGGGCGGCGCTGGCCAGGTGGAAGGCCGAGGATTTCGAGGCCGCCGCCTCCGATGCGGGCATGGTGGTGGCGGCGCTGCGCACGTTCGACGAATGGCAGCGCCACCCGCAGGCCGAGGCGCTGCGCGGCCTGCCGCCGGTGACCATCGAGAAGATCGGCGATGCGCCACCGGAACCGTTGCCGGCGCTGGCCGCGCATGCCGAGATCAATGTCGACGCGCGGCCGCTGAGCGGCGTGCGTGTCCTCGATTTCACCCGCATCATTGCCGGCCCGGTGGCCGGCCGCACGCTGGCGGCACACGGCGCCGATGTCCTGCTCGTGACCGCTTCGCATCTGCCATCGATGCCGTCGCTGGTCATCGACACCGGGCGGGGCAAGCGTTCCTGCCAGCTGGATCTGCGCGACCCCGATGACAAGCGCACGGTGCACAAGCTGTTCCACGGCGCGGACGTGGTCGTGCAAGGCTATCGTCCAAACGGGCTGGCCGAACTGGGCGCGGGCCCCGAAGCGGCCGCGCGGGCCAGGCCCGGCATCGTCTACGTATCGCTGTCGGCGTATGGGCACGTGGGTCCCTGGGCGGGCAAGCGAGGTTTCGATTCGCTGGTGCAGACTGCCACCGGCATCAACACCGACGAGGCCGCAGCCGCTGGCAGTGCCGAGCCGCGCGCGCTGCCGGCCCAGGTGCTCGACCATTCCGCCGGCTATTTGCTGGCCTATGGGGCGATGGTCGCGCTGCATCGCCGCGCGGTGGAAGGTGGCAGCTGGCATGTGCGCGTCTCCCTTGCGCAGGTAGGCCAGTGGTTGCGTAGTCTGGGCACGGTACCGGATGGCATGCGGACGCCGGACCAGCACATCGATGAAATTTCCGATCTGCTGGAGGTGGCCGAGTCCGGGTTTGGCGAGCTGACGGTGGTGCGACACGCGGCCAAGCTGTCGGAGACGCCCGCGCACTGGGTCTTGCCATCGGTGCCGCTGGGCACGCATGCGGCGGAGTGGTTGCCGCGTTAGGACCGCGGCTGGCGTCGGCGGCGCCCCGGTCAGTACAGCGTCTTGCGCATGCGTTCGGGCAGTTCGCGATCATAGGCGGCGCCGTCGATGGCGTTCTGGCTCAGCGTGGCCACCATCGTGCCAGTGCTGGGCAGCGCCTCGCGCGGAATCTGCGCGTCGGCGGACCACAGGCGGGAGCGCACCAGCGCTCGCGCGCACTGGAAGAATACCGACGCGATCCGGATAACAAGCACCGTGGTGGGTGCCTTGCCTTCCACCACGCAGCGGGCGATCAGTTCGGGATCGGTGGAGATGGTGGCGGTGCCGCTCACGCGCAGGGTCTCGTTCACGCCGGGTACCAGGAACAGCAGGCCCACGCGGGCGTCGGCGAGGATGTTGCGCAGGCTGTCGATGCGGTTGTTGCCGCGCCGGTCGGGCAAGAGCAGCGTGCGGTCGTCCAGCACCTGGACGAAGCCGGGTGCATCGCCACGCGGCGAGCTGTCGCCACCATGGCTGTTCATCGTCGACAGCACGCAGAACGGCGCTGCCTCGACGAAGGCGCGGTAGTGAGGGTGCAGATAGTCGACCTCCTTTGCCAGCGATGCGGCGCCGGGCTCCGCATACAGGGCTTCAAGGTCGGCAAGCGTGGCGATGGTGTGCGAGGGCATGGGAAGCTCAAGACGATGGGTAGGGCGGTGCCGCGAGTATGACGGAGATCGCCTGCTCGGAGATCGCCCATTCGCGGCCGGGCGCCCAGTGATGGCGCTAGATCGTGACCGTGCCGCGACCGAGTTCGATGACGCGGCCGCCCACGCGGATTGCGCCTGCCTCGGTCACGGCGAGGTCCAGCCGGCAGCGGCGATCGACGAATTCGCCCTGGTCCACCTCGTAGCGCGCCGGCAGCTTGTGGCCCGTGGCCAGCAGCCATCCGCCGAGGTTGGCGCAAGCCGAGCCGGTGCCCGGGTCCTCGGCCACGCCGCCGCCCTGCTTGGTGAAGAAATAACGCACCAGCACCTTGCCCGGCTGCTCGGGATCGAACGCGAACACATACGCGGTCTTGCGGCCGAGGCTGCTTTGCGGCCAGCGATCGAGGCGGCTGCTGTCGGGCTGGGTGCGCCGCACGGCGTCGGGGCTCTTCAGCGGTACCAGCAGCTGGTCGGCGCCGGTATCGACCCACATCGGCGGCCCGGCCAGGTCTTCGGCGCGCAGGCCCAGCAGCGAGGCCATCTCGGCGTCGGGCAGGCCGGCGGGGGCCGTCTTCGGTGCGCCCCGATGCGGGGCGGTCAGCGTCCAGCGATCACCGGTGGCGGTCACGGGTACCACACCGGCCTTGAACTCGAGGGTGAGCGTGTCACCCGTTTGCGCCAGCTCTCGTACCACGTGCGCCGTGCCCAGCGTGGGGTGTCCGGCAAAGCGCATCTCGTAGCCGGGCGTGAAGATGCGGACGGCGGCGTTGGCCTTGTCCGATGGCAACACGAAGGTGGTTTCCGACAGGTTGAACTGCAGCGCCAGGGCCTGCATGGTGGCGTCGTCCATGCCGCGCGCATCCTCGAACACGCAGAGGGGGTTGCCGCCGAACGTGGATTCGGCAAAGACGTTGACGATTCGATAGGCGTAGCTGGCCATGGTGGCACCACAGGGCGTGAATGGAAGCTGCCAGTGTACGGAAGCGGCGCCGCACCGCCATGCACAGTTGCGTGCATGTACGGCAGGACAGTTTCATTGTCTGTGTTTAAACAGACTACTATTGGCGGCGAGCCCGCGACGGCGAACAATCACCAATTTTTGGGTTGCTCGCCATGCTGGAACTCAACAACTATGAAACGCTCGTCGCGGCATCACTGGTGCTGCTGGTTGGGCGCAAGCTCGTACAGGTCACCGGACCGTTACGGACCTTCAACATTCCCGAACCCGTTGCCGGCGGACTGATCGTCGCGGTATTGCTGGCCGTGGCCCGTCTCACGGCCGATGTCCAGGTCAAGTTCGATACCGCCACGCAGACGCCGCTGATGCTGGCCTTCTTTGCGACGCTCGGGCTCAGTGCCAACCTGGCCAGCCTGAAGCAGGGCGGCAAGTCGATTGGCATCTTTTTGGTGGCTGTGGCGGGTCTGCTCGTGATCCAGAACGGCATCGGCGTGGGGCTGGCCAGTGCGCTGGGCCTGCATCCGGCCACCGGCCTGCTGGCCGGCTCCATCGCGTTGTCGGGCGGACACGGCACCAGCGCGGCGTGGGGCAAGACCTTCGTCGAGCAATTCGGCATGTCTTATGCCACCGAACTTGGCGTGGCCTGCGCCACCTTCGGACTGGTGCTCGGCGGCCTGATCGGTGGGCCGGTGGCGCGCTATCTGCTGCGCAACGTGGCGAAGCCGGGCGTGGCCGCCGACGATGCCGTGCTCACTTTCGAGAACCCCCAGGCGGACCGGCTGATCACGGCATCGTCGCTGATCGAGACGCTTGCGCTGATCCTGGTCTGCCTGACGGCCGGCTATGCGCTGGCCGATCTGTTCAAGGGCAGCTGGCTCGAACTGCCGACGTTCGTATGGGTGCTGTTCGTAGGCGTGCTGCTGCGCAACGGGCTGGCCGTGCTGGGCTGGTACACGGTATTCGATCGCGCGCTGTCGGTGCTGGGCAACGTCAGCCTGTCGATGTTCCTGGCCATGGCGCTGATGAGCCTGCGGCTCTGGGAGCTGGCGTCGCTGGCGCTGCCGATGCTGCTGATTCTGCTGGCGCAGACGGCTGCCATGGCGGCCTACGCCATCTTTGTGACGTTCCGCGTCATGGGCCGCAACTACGACGCCGCCGTGCTGGCTGCCGGTCATTGCGGCTTCGGCCTGGGCGCCACGCCCACCGCCATTGCCAACATGCAGGCCATCACCGACCGCTACGGCGCCTCGCACCTGGCGTTCCTGATCGTGCCGATGGTGGGTGCGTTCTTCATCGATATCGTCAACGCGGTGGTGATCAAGCTGTTCCTGAGCCTGCCGATTTATTGACGAGGAAAGCGGACGACGCAGGCGCGGACAACGGACCGGCGTCCGCGGCAACAAAAAAGGCGCCACGGGTTTCCCTGTGGCGCCTCGCAGGACATCAACTGCTTACTGCGGTACTACCAAAAGACTTGCACCGGCGTCAGAAGCCGACGGCCTGGCCGTCGCGGCGGCTGTCGCTGGCGGCCACATAGCCGTGCTCGGCGTCGTCGGACAGGCGCCAGATGAACTGACCCGAACCGAAATCCATGTACGGATCTTCCACTGACTTGAGCTTGTGTCCGCGGCCCTTGAGTCCGGCCACCGTGTTCGGGTCCATGGTGCCTTCAACGTCCAGCGTGAAGTCGCGGTTGACCTTCCAGCGCGGCGCGCAGCACGCGGCCTGCGGCTGCTGTTTGTAGTCGAGCATGCGCACGACGGTCTGCAAGTGGCCTTGCGGCTGCATGTCGCCACCCATCACGCCGAAGCTCATCACCGGCTGGCCATCCTTCGTCAGGAATGCCGGGATGATGGTGTGGAACGGGCGCTTGCCGGGTTCCACCACGTTGGCGGACTTCGGATCCATCGAGAAGCCCACGCCGCGGTTCTGCAGGCTGATGCCGGTGCCCGGCACCACCACGCCCGAGCCGAAGCCCATGTAGTTGGACTGGATGAACGAGATCATCATGCCGTTCTCGTCGGCGGCGGTCAGGTAGATCGTGCCACCCGTGCGCGGCATGCCGAAGTCGAAATGCGTGGCGCGCTGCATGTCGATCAGCTTGGCGCGGGACTTCAGGTAAGCGTCGTCCAGCATCTGCTCGGGCGTGACTTCCATGCTGCGCGGGTCCGCCACATAGCGGTACAGGTCGGCAAACGCCAGCTTCATCGCCTCGATCTGCAGGTGCTGCGAATCGACGGAATCCACGGGCAGCGCGCCTACGTCGAACTGGTCGAGAATGCCCAGCGCCATCAGCGCGGCAATGCCCTGGCCGTTCGGCGGAATTTCATGCACGTCATAGCCGCGATACGATTTGCTGATCGGCTTGACCCAGTCGGGGCGATAGTTGCGCAGGTCGTCCAGCGTCATCGCCGCGCCGCATTCCTTGCTGAAGGCGGCGATTTTCTCGGCGATCTCGCCTTCGTAGTACGACCGGCCCTTGGTGGCGCCAATCTTGCGCAGCGTGTCGGCGGCGCCCTTGAACACGAACTTCTCGCCCACGTGCGGCGCGCGGCCGTTGGGCATGAAGGTGTCGGCAAAGCCGGGCTGGCTCTTCAGGTCGGGCACTGCGGCCGCCCACTTGTGCGCCACCACCGGCGGCACCGCGTAGCCGCGCTCGGCGATCTCGATCGCCGGCTCCATCAGATCCTCGAACGGCAGCTTGCCGAAGCGCTCGTGCAGCGCGGCCCAGCCGGCCACCACGCCCGGCACGGTCACCGAATCCCAGCCACGAATCGGGCGATTGGCCAGGCCCTTGCCGTCCACGCCGTACTTGTTCTTGAAGTAGTCGGTGTTCCAGGCCGCCGGCGCCACGCCCGACGAGTTCAGGCCATGCAGTTCCTTGCCATCCCACAGGATCGCGAAGGCATCGCTGCCCAGGCCGCACGACACCGGTTCCACCAGCGTGATGGCGGCGGCAGCGGCGATGGCGGCGTCCACCGCATTGCCGCCTTTCAGCAGCATGCGCAGGCCGGCCTGCGCGGCCAGCGGGTGGGAGGTGGATACCACGTTGCGCGCGAACAGCGGGATGCGCACGGTGGGGTAGGGGTTGGTCCAGTTGAAGTTCTGCATGGTTGTCTCGTTGCTGCGTCATTGTGGCGCGACGTCATTGTCGCGCCTCTGTCGTTAGTCCACCTGGATCTTGCGATCCTTGATCAGCTTGCCCCAGCGCGCGCTGTCCTTCTTCACCATCGCGGCGAACTGGGCCGGCGTGCCGCCGATCGGCTCGGCACCGAGCTTGGCCAGGCGATCCTTCACGTCCTGCGACTGGATGGCCTTGTTGAACTCGGCGTTCAGGCGGCTGACCACTTCGGGCGGCAGGCCCTTGGGGCCGTAGATGCCGAACCAGGTGTCCGACTCGAAGCCGGGCAGGCCGGATTCGCTGGCGGTGGGCAGGTCCGGCGCCAGCGGCGAGCGCTTCAGGCTGGTGACGGCCAGCGCCTTGAGCTTGCCGTCCTTCACGTGCGGCATGCCGGACACGATGCTGTCGAACAGCACCTGCACCTTGTTCGAGATCAGGTCGGGCACGGCCAGCGCGGTGCCGCGGTACGGGATATGGGTGATGAACACGCCAGCCTGCGCCTTGAACGCCTCGGCGGTCAGGTGCACCACGGTGCCGTTGCCGCTCGACGCATAGTTCAGCTCGCCGGGATGCTTTTTGGCGTAGTCGATCAGTTCTTTGACGTTCTTCACCGGCAACTGGTTCGGCACCACCAGCACGTTGGTGGCGGTGGCCACCTGGCCGATCGGCGTGAAGTCGGTTTCGGTGTTGTACGGCAGGTGCGTGTTGATGAACGGGCCGATCGAATGCGTGCTGGTGGTGGCGATCAGGATCGTGTAGCCATCGGGCGCGGCCTTGGCGGCCATGTCGGAGCCAATCGCACCGCCCGCGCCGGGCCGGTTGTCCACCACGATCTGCTGACCCAGGTTCTGGCCTACCTTCTGGGCGATGGCGCGCGCCAGCAGGTCGGTGGCGCCGCTGGCCGGGAACGGCACGATCAGGCGGATGGGCTTGCTCGGATACGTGTCGGCGTACGACGGCGCGGCGGCAAGGGTCAGGCTCGTGGCAAGGCCAATGCCAAGAAGGCGCAGCCAGGGTTTCATTTGGTGCTTCTCCGGAACGGATGGGTACGACGTGGAAATTCGGCAGGAACCTCAAATTATTCCGCGCCGGCCCCCACAATGAAAGTTAATATTTGTTGCATGACTCACAAGAAAAACTTGTGAGTCGTCCTGACCCGATATCGCACCAAAAATGAGCACGATCCGCTTTCTGAGAACCTTTGTGGCCGTGGCCGAGCATGGCTCGTTTGCGGCCGCCGCCGGGCAGGTGGCGCTGACGCAGGCGGCGGTGAGCCTGCAGATGCGCTCGCTGGAGGAAGAACTGCGCCGCGCGCTGTTCGAGCGCAGTGGCCGTGTGGCCGTCCTCAACGCCGATGGCCGCGCCTTGCTGCCCCAGGCGCGCCGTTTGCTGGCGCTCTACGACGACATGCGCGTGCCGCTGGCCGATACTGGGGCCATGGCCGGCGCGGTGGCCGTTGGTGCGGTGGTTTCGGTCATGGGCGGGCTCTCGCACGTGGTGGCGGAGCTGAAGCGCAGCCATCCGGCGCTCGATGTGCGGCTGATCGGCGCCAAGTCGTTCGAGCTGGCCGCGATGGTGGAAAGCGGCGAACTCGATGCCGCCTTCGTGGTGGAGGGCTCGGCGCGGCTGGCCGGCACGCTGCACTGGACGCCGCTCTACGACGAGCCGCTGGTGGCCATTGCCGCCCGCGGCAGCCAGGGCGACGACGCGCGCCAGGCGCTGGCCACCAACCCCTTCCTGCGGTTCGACCGCAGCCAGCGCACCGGCGCGCTGGTGGAGCGCGCGCTGCGCCGTGCCCATCTGCGCACCAACGAATTCCTGGAGCTGAACTCGATCGAGGCGCTGGTGGAACTGGTGCGCCAGGAAGTGGGCGTGACGGTCGTGCCGCTGCTCAAACGCGCGCGCTGGCGCGACGACAAGGCGCTGCGCATTCTGCCGTTGCGGGCGGGCGGCGAGCCCACCGTGCGCACCATCGGCATGCTGGAGCGCCGCGACCACGGCCGCGTGCATATCACCGAAGCCATCCGCGCCGCCTGCGCAACGCTGTTCGGCGCCTGAACCGGGACCGGCGCCGCAATGACGCGGCAATGACGCAGCAATGACGCAGCAATGACGCAGCAATGAAAAAGGGCGCCCACCCGGGGCGCCCTTCAGGACTGCTTGAACTTCAGGTACTGCGCCGAAGCGCTTATTCTTCCTGGAACGCTTCTTCGCGCTTCGACTTGATCGAAGGCATGGCGACCACTGCAACCAGCACGGCGGCGGCAATCAGCAGGCCCAGCGACAGCGGACGCGTCACGAACACGGTGAAGTCACCACGCGACAGCAGCAGCGAGCGGCGGAAGTTTTCTTCCATCATCGGTCCCAGCACGAAACCCAGCAGCAGCGGCGCCGGCTCGCACTTGAGCTTGATGAACAGGTAGCCGATCACGCCGAAGGCCGCGGTCTGGAACACGTCGAACGTGGTGTTCTGAACCGAGTACACGCCGATGCAGCAGAACGTCAGGATGGCCGGGTACAGGTAGCGGTACGGCACCTTCAGCAGCTTCACCCAGATACCGATCATCGGCAGGTTCAGCACGATCAGGATCAGGTTGCCGAGCCACATCGATGCAATCAGGCCCCAGAACAGCGCCGGGTTGCTCGACATCACCTGGGGACCAGGCTGGATGTTGTGGATCGTCATGGCACCCACCATCAGCGCCATCACGGCGTTGGGCGGAATACCGAGCGTCAGCAGCGGGATGAACGAGGTCTGGGCCGCGGCGTTGTTGGCCGATTCCGGACCTGCCACGCCTTCGATGGCGCCCTTGCCGAATTCCTGGGGATACTTCGACGTCTTCTTTTCCAGCGAGTACGCCGCGAACGAGGCCAGTGCCGCACCGCCGCCCGGCAGGATACCCAGCGCCGAACCCAGGGCCGTGCCACGCAGCACCGCCGGAATCATGCGCTTGAAGTCTTCCTTGGTCGGGAACAGGTTGGTCACGTGGTCCGTGAAGGTTTCACGCGCTTCCTTCTGCTCCAGGTTCGCGATGATTTCCGCGAAGCCGAAGATACCCATGGCCACCGACACGAAGTTCAGGCCGTCGGTCAGCTCGGGCACGTCGAACGAGAAGCGCGCCGCGCCCGAGTTCACGTCGGTACCCACCAGGCCCAGCAGCAGGCCCAGCACGATCATCGAGATGGCCTTGACGAGCGAACCCGAGGCCAGCACCACGGCACCGATCAGGCCCAGCACCATCAGCGAGAAGTACTCGGCGGGGCCGAACTTGAACGCCAGTTCCGACAGCGGGGCGGCAAAGGCGGCCAGGATCAGCGTGGCCACGCAGCCGGCGAAGAACGAACCGATACCGGCAGTGGCCAGCGCCACGCCAGCCCGGCCGCGCCGCGCCATCTGGTAGCCGTCGATGGTGGTCACCACCGACGACGATTCGCCCGGCAGGTTCACCAGGATGGCGGTGGTGGAGCCACCGTACTGGGCGCCGTAGTAGATACCGGCCAGCATGATCAGCGCGGCCACCGGGGGCAGCGTGTAGGTCACGGGCAGCAGCATCGCGATGGTGGCCAGCGGGCCCAGGCCCGGCAGCACGCCAATCAGCGTGCCGAGCACGCAGCCCAGGAACGCGTAGGCGATGTTCTGGAAGGACAGGGCGGTGGAAAAGCCCAGTCCGAGGTTGGCTAACAGTTCCATGACGGGCGTCTCCTTAGCTTGCCAGGAAAGCCGGCCACACCGGCATTTGCAGGTTGATGCCGTACACGAACGCGCCGAGGCTGATCAGCACCAGGATGATCGCGTTGAGGACTGCGCCCTTCCAGCTGAATTCGTGGCTGGCCATCGAGGAGACCAGCACCAGCACCACCACCGACAGCACCATGCCAAGCGGCTTGAGCAGCAGGCCGAACAGCACCACGGAGCCCAGGATCCACAACAGGATCTTCAGGTCCCAGCGGGCCAGATGATCTTCTTCGCCCTTGGAGGACAGCGAGCTCCACGTGACCAGCGCGCCCAACAGGGCGAGCACGATGCCGAGCCAGAACGGGAAGTATCCCGGTCCCATCTTGGCGGCTGTTCCCATGGAATAGCCACGGGCGACGAAGGAAAAGCCAAGACCGACCAGGATGAACATCAGGCCGGAGGCAAAGTCCTTTTGGCTGCGTATGCGCAAAATGATTCTCCTCGATATGACAGCTTTGACAGCTTGAAATCTCGCGACCAAGGCTCCCCCCAGGTCGCGGCAGGGTGGAAGGTAAAAGCGCATCCTTTCAGCTACCTTTCATATGTCTGCATAAAGTGGCAACCTCAGGGTATCTCCCTACGCAGACGTCTGAAAGGTGTCGGTAAGTCGTTGACGATGCAAGAAAAAAGGCAGGGAATACGCCGAGGCAGGCGGTCCGGAAAACGGTGGCCGGCAGGACGGAAACGGACAGACCGGCGCGTTGCGGGCACCTATCATCGAAGGCGCGATGAAAGCTTTCGCATGGCCGGACACGAGAACAATCCCGACAACTGGAGTTCCGCTTGGAAGCGATCGACCATGCCATCCTGATCGGCGCGCTGGTGATGACGCTGGGCATCCTGCTCGGGGTGTTTTCCGCGCGGTTCGGCGTGCCGTTCCTGCTGGTGTTCCTGGGCGTCGGCATGGCGGCCGGCGTGGATGGCCCGGGCGGCATCCGCTTCTCCAATACCTGGCTCAGTTTCCTGGTGGGCAATATCGCGCTGGCCGTGATCCTGCTCGACGGGGGGCTGCGCACGCGCCTGGCCACGTTCCGCGTGGCGTTGCGGCCATCGCTGTCGCTGGCCACCGTGGGCGTGCTGGTCACGGCCGTGCTGGTGGGCGGGTTTGCCACGTGGGTGCTGGCCATCGACTGGAAGCTGGGGCTGCTGCTGGGCGCCATCGTGGGCTCCACCGACGCGGCCGCCGTGTTCTCGCTGCTCAACAGCAGCGGCATCCGGCTCAAGGAGCGCGTGGCCAGCGTGCTGGAGATCGAGTCGGGCATCAACGATCCGATGGCCATCTTCCTGACCCTGACCCTGATCGAATGGATCACCGCGCCGCAGGGGCTGTCGCCGGCGGCCCTTGGCATGCGGCTGGCGGTGCAGTTCGGCGTGGGCGGTGTGCTGGGCATTGCCCTGGGCTATTGCATGGCCACCGTCATGGAGCGCGTCAATGTTGCCGAGGGGCTGCAGGCCATCCTGATCTGCTCGGCCGGCTGCATGATCTGGGCCATTGTGCAGACATTGGGCGGCAGCGGCTTCCTGGCGGTGTACGTGACCGGCGTGATCGTCGGCAATCGCGAGCGCGCGGTCAGCGAGAACGTGCTGCGCGCCATGGACGGCATGGCCTGGCTGGCGCAATCGGCCATGTTCCTGCTGCTCGGGTTGCTGGTCACGCCACATCGCATCTGGGAGATCGCCGGGCCGGCCCTGGCGGTAGCCGCGTTCCTGATGTGCGTGGCGCGGCCGGTGGCGGTGTTCGTGGCCTTGCTGCCGTTCCGCTTCAACGTGCGCGAGAAGGGCTTCCTGGCCTGGATGGGCCTGCGCGGCGCGGTGCCAATCGTGCTGTCGTTGTTTCCGCTGCTGCAGGGCATGGAGGATGCCGGGCTGCTGTTCCGCGTTGCGTTCTCGGTGGTGCTGGCCAGCCTGCTATGCCAGGGCACCACGGTAGCGCTGGCCGCGCGGCTCGGGCGCGTGCTGCGGCCGGCGTATGACGAACCGTTGTCGCGCGAGCGCCTGCGCGGCGTGCGCTCGCCGGGGCTGGAACTGATGCAGTTCCTGGTCACGGCCAATTCGCCCGTGGAAGACGTGCGTGCGGACCAGGTGGAACTGCCGCCGCGCAGCCGGCTGGTCACGGTGGCGCGCGACGGCGCGCTGGTGTCGCTGGACCAGGTGATGCTGCGGGCTGGCGATATCGTGACGGTGCTGGCGCCGGGCACGGCGCTGCCGCGGGTGTCGCGGCTGTTCCTGGGGCAGGCCGCGCCGCCGTCGTGGGACCAGGTTACGCACGACTTCCTGCTCGACGGCCAGGCCGCGCTGGCAGACGTGGCGGCGCTCTACGGCACGCGCGCGCTGACGCCGGAGGAGCAGGAGAGAACGCTGGAGGGCGGCATGCTGGCGGTGTTTCCATCGCCGCCGGTGGAGGGCGATGCCGTGGAGATTGCCGGGCTGCGGCTGACCGTCACACGCATGGAGGGGCCGCGCATCGCGCAGGTGGGATTGCTGCTGCCGCGCAATGCGGCGGAAGACGCCAGGGACGGCAAGGACCGGCTCTGGCGCTTGCGCGACAAGGCGCGCGGTTCGATCGGTCGTCCGGTCAGTCGACCTTCGCGCCGGAAACCTTGACCACCTGACCGTACTTCTTCAGCTCGCGCTGGATCAGCGCGCCGAACTGCTCGGGCGTGGTGGGGGCCGGCTGGGCGCCGATGCGCGCCAGCCGCGCCTTCATGTCGTCGGTCTTCAGGATGGCCACGATATCGTGGTTGAGCCGGTCGACGATGTCGCGCGGCGTACCGGCCGGCGCCAGCACGCCGAACCAGGTGGAGATGTCGAAGCCTTCCAGGCCCAGGCCCTTGCCCGCTTCGGCAATCGTCGGCAGCTCCGGGAACGACGCCGCGCGGCCGGCGGTGGTCACGGCAAACGCCTTGAGCTTGCCGGCCTTGATGTTGGCCGACGCCGAGGCCAGGTTGTCGAAGATCAGGTCGGTCTGGCCCGACAGCACCGACAACTGCGCGGGCGAGGCGCCGTTGTACGGAATGTGGACCATGCTGATGCGGGCCATGCTCTTGAACAGTTCGCCCGACAGGTGGCCGGCGCTGCCGTTGCCGCCCGACGCGTAGTCGAGCTTGCCCGGATGCTTGCGCGCGTATTCCACAAGGTCGCGCACGTTGTTGATGTGAAGCTCGGCGGCCTTGCCCGGATGCATGACCAGCACGTTCGGCACGTCAGCCACCAGCGTGATCGGCGCGAAGTCCTTGATCGGGTCGTACGGCATCTTCGTGAACAGCGTCGGATTGATCGCGTGCGTGGCCACGGCGCCCATCACGATGGTGTAGCCGTCGGCCGGCTGCTTGGCCACGAAGTCGGCGCCGAGGTTGCCGCCCGCGCCGGGCTTGTTCTCCACCACCACGGGTTGGCCCAGGCTGTCGCGCAGCTTTTCGCCAATGGCGCGTGCCACGGTGTCCAGCGGGCCGCCGGCCGGGTAGGGCACCACGAAGCGGAGCGGTTTGGTGGGCCAGTTGCCGGTGGCAGTGGCGGCCTGCGCCGGGGCGGCGAAGGCGAGCGTGGCCGCTACCGTGGCGGTAAGCGTGGCCGAGAGCAGGGTCTTCAACATGTCGAACGTGGAAAGGATCGGGAATCTGTCAGCCGGGACGTACGTTGCGTCCCGGTCCGGGGGGGTGGCGCTGTCGTCAGCGGATGCCGATGCCGCGCGCCATCATCACGGCGCACAGCGGCAGCAGGATGACCAGGTGCGCTTCTATCATGACCCAGCGGCGGGCCTTCTTGATCTCGGCCGGCGTGGGCACGAAGTCGGGCAGGCGCCTGGCCTGCTTGCGCCAGCTGGCAAACGCGAAGGTGGGCGGCAGCGAGCACAGCGCAATCACCACGAACACGGTCATCTTGGCGTGGAACCACGGGTTGTGGATATAGAAGTCCACGCCCTTGGCGCCATAGAACAGCCGGAGCAGGCCGGTGGCCAGCGTGACCATGGCCGAAATGAAATAGACCATGTCGTAGATCGACAGGCGGCGTACGGCGGCGGGCGTCATGTCCGGGCGCAGCACCACGGCTTCGGCGGCCATCAGCGTGATCAGGACGAAGATGGCCGTGAAGTGCAGGAACGCCAGCAGGGCATCGGTCAGCATGCATTCTCCTAAGCAGGAAAAACCTGGGGAAACGTCATGATCACCGGCCCGGGCGCCCGCCAGCAGCGGGCGCGGTCAAGGTCTGGGCGGGTTTCCGGCCCGGCCCGCGACCCTCGACTCGTCTGGCAACGTCAGACCACGCCCTTGGCGCGCAGGTCGGCGATGTGTTCGGCACTGTAGCCGAGTGTCTCGCCCAGCACCACATCGGTGTGCTCCCCGAGCAACGGCGGATGCCGCAGCGCCTCGGGCGGGGTGGCGCTCATCTTCATGGGGCTGCCCACCAGCTGCACGGTGCCGGCGGTGGGGTGTGGCAGGTCCACGCGCAGGCCGCGCGACACCACCTGTTCGTTCTCGAAGACCTCGTCGAGCGTATTGATCGGGCCGCACGGCACGCCGGCGCGCTCGAGGTCGAGAATCCACTGCTCGCGGGTGCGCGGGGCCACCATCTCGGCCAGCATCGGCACCAGCGCGTCGCGATGGGCCACGCGCTGCGGATTGGTGGCAAAGCGCGGGTCATCGGCCAGTTCCGGGCGCCCGCCGGCCGTGACAAACTTGCGGAACTGCCCGTCGTTGCCCACCGCGACGATGATCCAGCCATCGGCGGCGTGGAAGGTCTGGTAGGGCACGATGTTCGGATGCGCGTTGCCCCAGCGCCTCGGCGCCACGCCGCTGGCCAGGTAGTTGGTATTCATGTTGGCCAGCATCGACACCTGCACGTCGAGCAGCGCCATGTCGATGTACTGGCCCTCGCCGGTGCGCTCGCGGTGTGCCAGCGCAGCCAGCACGGCGATGGTGGCGTACTGGCCCGTCATCAGGTCCGAAATCGCCACGCCGGCCTTCTGCGGGCCGCCGCCGGGCAGGTCGTCGCGTTCGCCGGTCAGGCTCATGAAGCCGCCCATGCCCTGGATGATGAAGTCGTAGCCGGGGCGCTGCGCGTACGGGCCGGTCTGGCCAAAGCCGGTGACCGAGCAGTAGATCAGGTCCGGCTTGACGGCCTTGAGCGACTCGTAGTCCAGGCCATATTTCCTGAGCTGGCCAACCTTGTAGTTCTCCAGCACCACGTCGCTCTGGGCTGCCAGTTCGCGCACCAGCTGCTGGCCCTCGGGCGTGCTGATGTCGCAGGTCACCGAGCGCTTGTTGCGGTTGGCGGCCAGGTAGTAGGCGGCCTCGGCGGTGTCGCGGCCGTCGGGTGTCTTGAGCCAGGGCGGGCCCCAGATGCGCGTGTCGTCGCCCGCGCCGGGGCGCTCGATCTTGATCACGTCGGCGCCGAAATCGGCAAGATTCTGGGCGCACCAGGGACCAGCGAGCACGCGGGTCAGGTCTAGGACGCGAAGGTGGCTTAAGGCTCCCATGGCGATACACGGCTGGCAGGTCTGAGGAGCCAGCACTCTATCACCGGGTACCCGGGCCGATGCACCCGCACCGGGCGCGGGCGGGCGTTCCGTGGGCGATAACCGGACATTAGCCGGACATTGGCCGGGGCGATGGCCAGGCCCGTGGCGGTGCGCCGTGCACCGGCCCGACAACGCCGCGCCGCGGCAGTGCCCCGGCGCGGGGCTTCCCCGTATAATCAACGGTTTGCAAATCCAACCTGACTGACTGCGCCCTGCCACGACGCGGGAGGCGCCCGATACAACATGAAAGTCTCCGACATCCGCAGCAAGTTCCTGCAGTTCTACGAGTCGAAGGGCCATACCGTGGTCCGCTCGTCCAGCCTGGTGCCGGCGAACGACCCGACGCTGCTGTTCACCAATTCGGGCATGGTGCAGTTCAAGGACGTGTTCCTGGGCACCGACAAGCGTCCGTACTCGCGCGCCACGTCGTCGCAGCGCTCGGTGCGCGCCGGCGGCAAGCACAACGACCTCGAGAATGTGGGTTACACCGCACGTCACCACACGTTCTTCGAAATGCTGGGCAACTTCTCGTTCGGCGACTATTTCAAGCGCGATGCCATCCAGTACGCGTGGGAACTGCTGACCAAGGTCTACCAGCTGCCGGCCGAGAAGCTCTGGGTCACCGTGTACGCCGAGGACGACGAGGCCTACGACATCTGGGCCAAGGAAGTGGGCGTGCCGACCGACCGCATCGTGCGCATTGGCGACAACAAGGGCGCGCGCTACGCGTCGGACAACTTCTGGCAGATGGCCGACACCGGCCCGTGCGGCCCGTGCTCGGAAATCTTCTACGACCACGGTCCGGAAGTGTGGGGCGGCCCGCCGGGATCGCCCGAGGAAGACGGCGACCGCTACATCGAGATCTGGAACCTCGTGTTCATGCAGTTCAACCGCGACGAGCAGGGCAACATGACGCGCCTGCCCAAGCCGTGCGTGGACACGGGCATGGGCCTGGAGCGCATTGCCGCCGTGCTGCAGCACGTGCACAGCAACTACGAGATCGACCTGTTCCAGGCACTGATCCGCGCCGCCGGCCGCGAGACGCATACCGCCGACCTGAACCACAACTCGCTGAAGGTCATTGCCGACCATATCCGCGCGTGCTCGTTCCTGATCGTCGACGGCGTGATTCCGGGCAACGAAGGCCGCGGCTACGTGCTGCGCCGTATCGTGCGCCGCGCCATCCGTCACGGCTACAAGCTCGGCCAGAAAACGCCGTTCTTCCACAAGCTCGTGGCTGACCTGGTGGCGCAGATGGGCGAGGCCTATCCGGAACTGGCCGATGCCCAGAGCCGCGTGGTGGAAGTGCTCAAGGCCGAGGAAGAGCGTTTCTTCGAGACCATCGAGAACGGCATGTCGATCCTGGACACCGCCGTGGCCGAGCTGAAGTCGGGCGGCGGCAAGGTGCTCGATGGCGAACTGGCCTTCAAGCTGCACGACACGTTCGGCTTCCCGCTCGACCTGACGCAGGACGTGGCGCGCGAGCAGGAAATCACCGTGGACGAAGCCGCGTTCAACGCCGCGATGACCCGCCAGCGCGAACAGGCGCGCGCCGCCGGCAAGTTCAAGATGGCCGCCGGCCTGGAATACACGGGCGACAAGACCGTGTTCCATGGCTACGACGCGCTGAGCATGGAAGGCGCCCGCGTGACGGCGCTGTATGTGGACGGCGCCGCCGTCGACAGCATGCAGCCGGGCCAGAGCGGCGTGGTGGTGCTCGACAACACGCCGTTCTACGCCGAATCCGGCGGCCAGGTGGGCGACCAGGGCACGCTGGTGGCGGGCCCGGCCGTGTTCACCGTGAGCGATACCACCAAGGTGCAGGCCGACGTGTTCGGCCACCAGGGCACGCTGGCCAACGGCGCGCTGAAGGTAGGCGACAAGGTGGCGGCGCAGGTGGATGCAATCCGCCGTGCGCGCACCGTGCGCAACCACTCGGCCACCCACCTGATGCACAAGGCCCTGCGCGAAGTGCTGGGCGGCCACGTGCAGCAGAAGGGCTCGCTGGTCGACGCCGACAAGACGCGTTTCGACTTCTCGCACAACGCAGCGCTGAGCGACGAGGAAATCCGCCGCATCGAGGAAATCGTCAACGCCGAGATTCTGGCCAACGCGCCGACCGTGGCGGCCGTGATGCCGTTCGACGACGCGGTGAAGAGCGGCGCGATGGCGCTGTTCGGCGAGAAGTACGCCGACGACGTGCGCGTGCTGTCGATCGGCACCTCGAAGGAACTGTGCGGCGGCACCCACGTGACGCGCACCGGTGATATCGGCCTGTTCAAGATCGTCGTGGAAGCGGGCGTGGCCGCCGGTATCCGCCGCGTGGAAGCCATTACCGGCGACAACGCGCTGCACTACCTGCAGGCGCTGGACGCGCGTCTGAACGAGGCCGCCGCCGCGCTGCGTGCCCAGCCGACGGAACTGGTGCCGCGCATCGGCCAGGTGCAGGAGCAGGTTCGCGCGCTGGAAAAGGAACTCGAAAAGCTCAAGAGCAAGCTGGCGTCGTCGCAAGGCGACGAACTGGCGCTGCAGGCCGTGGACGTCAAGGGCCTGAAGGTGCTGGCTGCCCAGCTCGAAGGCGCCGACGTGAAGACGCTGCGCGAAACGATGGACAAGCTCAAGGACAAGCTGCAGAGCGCGGCCATCGTGCTGGCGGCCGTGGCCGACGGCAAGGTCAGCCTGATCGCCGGCGTGACGGCCGACGCGACGGGCAAGGTCAAGGCCGGCGAGCTGGTGAACTTCGTGGCCCAGCAGGTGGGCGGCAAGGGCGGTGGCCGTCCGGACATGGCGCAGGCTGGCGGTACCGATCCGTCGGGCCTGCCGAAGGCGCTGGCCGGCGTGACGGAGTGGGTGTCCGCCAAGGTCTGATGCGCGCCTGAAGCGCCTGAAGTATCGCTGAAGTACCGGAAGCGCCTGCCCTGCAGGCGCTTTTTTCATGGCGCGGCGGACGGGCGCTACTTCGTGCCGCCGCCGGTCAAGGTCGACACGATGTCGATCGGCAGCGGAAACACGATCGTCGAGCTCTTGTCGCCCGCAATCTGCGTCAGCGTCTGCAGGTAGCGCAGCTGCATCGCCTGCGGCTGGCGCGCCAGCATCTGCGCGGCCTCCAGCAGCTTCTCGGACGCCTGCAGCTCGCCCTCGGCGTGGATGATCTTGGCGCGCCGCTCGCGTTCGGCCTCGGCCTGGCGGGCAATGGCGCGCACCATCGATTCGTTCAGGTCCACGTGCTTGATCTCGACATTCGACACCTTGATGCCCCAGGCATCGGTCTGCGCGTCGAGCACCTTCTGGATGTCGAGGTTGAGCTTCTCTCGCTCGGCCAGCATCTCGTCCAGTTCATGCTTGCCCAGCACCGAGCGCAGGGTGGTCTGCGCGAGCTGGCTGGTGGCCTCCAGGAAGTTGGCCACCTGGATGATGGCGCGCTCGGGGTCCACCACGCGGAAGTACACCACGGCGTTGACCTTGACGGAGACGTTGTCGTGCGAGATCACGTCTTGCGGCGGCACGTCGAGCACCACGGTGCGCAGGTCCACGCGCACCATCTGCTGCACCATGGGGATGATCAGCACCAGCCCCGGACCCTTGACGCGCCAGAAGCGGCCCAGCATGAACACCACGCCGCGCTCGTATTCGCGCAGCACGCGGAACGCCGATACCACCAGCAGGACGAGCAGGAAAATCAGTCCGCCGAAGCTGAATCCGAATGCCATGTTGGTCTCCTTGTGGTGTCAGGCTTCGTGAATTGCAGTGACATCCAGCACCAGGCCGTGACGGCCCGTGACGCGCACCGACTGGCCGCGCGCGAGCGGGCCGCTGCTGTGGATGCGCCATTGCTCGCCGCGGACCGTGGCCCAGCCCTCGGCCGGAGCGCCGTCCATCGCGGCCGGCTGGTCAGGCTGGTCGACCACCACGCCGACGCTGCCTACCAGCGTGTCGGCGCCGCTGACCACCGGGCGGCGCCGCGCACGCAGCACCAGCGCCGACATGCCGAACAGGAACGCCGCCGAGATGCCGCACAGCCCGGCGATCAGTGACAGCGGCACGCCAAAGCCCGGCACGTCCGTATCGATCAGCATCACGGCGCCGAACGCGAACGCCACGATGCCGCCAATGCCCACCGCGCCGAAGGTGGGCAGGAACACCTCGGCCACCATGCATCCCACGCCGAACGCCAGCAACGCCAGGCCCGCGTAGTTGATCGGCAGCATCTGCAGCGCGAACAGCCCCAGCAGCAGGCAGATGGCGCCGACAATGCCGGGAACCACCATGCCCGGCGTGGAGAACTCGAAGATCAGCCCGTAGATGCCGATCATCATCAGGATCAGCGCCACGCTGGGATCGGTGATGACGGCCAGCAGCCGGCTGCGCCAGTCAGGCTCCAGCGTGACGATGGGCGCGCCGGCCGTATGCAGCGTGCGCGTGGCGCCGGCCGCCTCGTACCGCTTGCCGTCCACCTGCCTGAGCAGTGCCGGGAGGTCCGGGGCGACCAGGTCCGCCACCTTCTGCGCCACCGCTTCGTCGGCGGAGAGGCTGACCGCCTCGCGCACCGCGCGTTCGCCCCATTCGGCGTTGCGGTGCCGCAGCTGGGCGAGGCCGCGGATATAGGCCGATGCATCGTGCATCTGCTTGCGCGTCATGGTGTCTTCGCCGGCGGGGGCGCTGGCTGGCGCCGAGGCGGGTGAGGGTGTGGGCGAGGGCGCCGCCTCGGGCTTGGCGCCGCCGATGCCGATGGCCACCGGGCTTGCCGCGCCCAGGTTCGTGCCCGGTGCCATTGCGGCGATGTGGCTGGCGTAGAGGATGTAGGTGCCGGCGCTGGCGGCGCGGGCACCGCCGGGATACACATAGGTGGCCACGGGCACCGGCGAGGCCAGGATGGCCTGGATGATGTCGCGCATCGAGCGGTCGAGCCCGCCCGGCGTATCCATTTGCAGCACGATCAGCTGCGCGCCCTGCTTGCGCGCGCGCTCCATGCCGCGCACGGCAAAGCTGGCGCTGGCCGGGCCGATGGCGCCCTGCATTGGAATCACGTAGACCGGTGCGGCCGGGGCGGCGGAGGTGGAGGGCGCCGATGGGGCTGATAGGGCTGATGGCGCTGATGGCGCTGATGGCGCTGATGCTGGGGCGGCAGTCGTCTGCGCCACCGCATCCGCCATCATCAGCAACGCCAGGCTGAGGCTGGCCAGTGCCAGCCAGTGCACCCAGGGGCCGGCATGTCCCCGCGGCCGGTGCGACGCAAATGCATGTCTCATGGCGGGGCGCGACCCGCCGTGGATGCCGAGGCCGCGCCACATTCAGTGTAGGCGACCGGGCACATCCTGCACGGTGTGTCAGGCCACCGCGCGGCTGTCCTGCTGCGTGTCTGGCAAATCGGCGAGCGGGGTGGCGAGCGGATCGGTGAGCGGGGGGGCCAGCATGTCGGCCAGCGCGCGCAGCGCGGCGCTGCCCAGCGACGGGTGCCAGGCCAGCACCGTGGTGACGCGCCCGGTCTCGCCCAGCGGATGAATGCCGATCTGCGGCAGGTTGCGGTACAGCGCCAGCACCGAGCGCGGCACGATGGCCACCCCGATGCCCGCCGCGGCGCAGGTGACGATGGCATGGTAGGAGCCGAGCTGGATCATGCGTCCCACGCCCTGCCCGCATTGGCCGTACCACTGCTCGAAGCGCGTGCGGTAGTTGCAGCCGCTCTCGAACGCCAGCAGCGTGGCACGCTCGATATCGGCCGGGGTGCGGATGGGCCGGTGGCCGGTGCTGGAGACGATCACCAGCTCCTCCTCGAACGCGGGCTGGCTCACCAGTTCGGGGTCGCCCAGCGGCTCGGCCACGAACGCGCAGTCCACCTCGAAGCGGCGCAGCGCGTCGAGCGCCTGGCGCGTGGGCAGCGTCACCAGCTCCAGTTCCACCTCGGGACAGCGCTGGTGATAGGCGGCCAGCACATGCGGCAGGCGGCTGGCGGCCGTGCTCTCCATCGACGCAATGCGCAGCCGCCCATGCGGATGGGAGGGCTGCACGGCGTGCCGCGCTTCCTCGGTCAGTTGCAGGATGCGGCAGGCGTAGTCGAACAGCGTCTGGCCGGCCGGCGTCAGCACGATGCGGCGTCCGTCGCGGATGAACAGTTCCACGCCCAACGACTGCTCGAGCTGCCGGATGCGCGTGGTCACGTTCGACTGCACGCGATGCAGCCGCTCGGCCGCCCGCGTGATGCCGCCCGCCTCAACCACGGTGCGAAAAATCTCAAGTGCGGCCAGGTCCATTTCGCAATCCCCCTCGAATCAAGATGCATCGCATCTTAATTATTCATTTTCCGTGATGGATCAATCGCGCTTAGCATAGTCAACATTGCGCCAATGCTCCAGCCCCCGTGCATGCGGCTGCCGCGCTCGCCCCCAACTGTTTCCATTCATGTCCCTGATCGACGTCGAGGTTTCCGCCGCGCCTGCCCGGCGGCATACGGCCGCGCCGCTGGCCGTGGCCATGGCCGGCCTGGTTTCGCTGGCCCTGGCGATGGGCATCGGCCGCTTCGCCTTCACGCCCTTGCTGCCGATGATGCTGCACGACGGCGCGGTGACGCTGGCGCAGGGCGGGGCGCTGGCCACCATGAACTACATCGGCTATCTGGTGGGCGCGGTGCTGTGCCTGTTCATCCGGCCAGACCCCGTGCGCATGGTGCGCGGCGCGCTGGCGCTGACGGTGGTGCTGACGCTGGCGATGGCGCTGCCCGGCGGCATGCCGGCGTGGCTGGTGTGGCGCACGCTGGCCGGCATCGCCAGTGCGCTGGTGATGGTCTATGGCACGGCGTGGTGCATGCAGCGGCTGGCCGAACTTGGCCATCCGACGCTGGGCGGGCTGATGTTCTGCGGGCCGGGTATCGGCATCGTGGTGACCGGCGTCTCGGCGTTTGGCATGGTGGCGGCGCAATGGCAAGCCAGCTGGGGATGGATCACGTTCGCCGTGCTGGGCTTGCTGCTGTTGCTGCCGGTGTGGCGCGTCTACGGTTCGGCGGCGCCCGAGGCGGCGCATGCCGCCGACCCGGCTGCAACCGGCGGAGCGCCCGTGGAGCCCCGCCTAAACCTGGAGACCTGGGCCCTGACGCTGGCCTACGGCCTGGCCGGGTTTGGCTACATCATCACGGCGACGTTCCTGCCGGTGATCGCCCGCCATGCGATGCCGGGCAGCGTGTGGGCCGACCTGTTCTGGCCCATCCTGGGCGCCGGCGTGGCGGTGGGCGCGTGGCTGGTGACGCGCGTCGGCATGCATCACGACAACCGCCGCATGATGATGGTGCTGTACACGCTGCAGGCCATCGGCGTGGGGGTGGCGGCGGTGTGGCCCACCGTGGCCGGGTTTGCGCTGAGCAGCCTGCTGGTGGGGCTGCCGTTCACGGCGCTGGTGTCGTTCGCGATGCGCGAGGCGCGCCGGCTGTGGGGCGGCCGCGCGGCGAAGCTGATTGGCCTGATGACCGCCGCCTACGCTATCGGCCAGATCGCCGGGCCGCCGCTGGCCACGGCACTGGTGGCGCGCACGGGCGGCTTTGCGGCGTCTCTGGCGGTGGCGGCGGCGGCCTTGCTGGCCGGGGCGCTGATCTACCTGTGGATGTGGCGCGCAATGCCGGTGCGCTGATGCACGGCGCGCGGGCGACTGCGCTACAGTATCGGCTTCGCCGCTCACTCGACCTGGCCGCACCCGCGCCGGCGCAGCAGGGCGGCGCGAAAGCCAAGCCCCATGTCTTTTGCCTTGCAGCCCGGTCGTGCCGCAGGCCCGGCGTTGCCCATCAGTCCAGAGGAAGCCCGCGTGCGCGTGGATCTGGCCGCCGCCTACCGGCTGGCAGCCCTGGAGCGGTGGGATGACCTGATCTACACCCACATCTCGGCCACGGTGCCGGGCGAGCCCGACCATTTCCTGATCAACCCGTTTGGCTTTGCCTTCGAAGAGATTCGCGCGTCGGACCTCGTCAAGATCAATGGCCGTGGCGAAGTGGTGGGCGAGACGGTGCACCCCGTGAACGTCACCGGCTTTGCGCTGCATGCCGCCGTGCACGCCGCGCGCCCCGATGCCCACTGCGTGATGCATCTGCACAACACCGCCGGCATCGCGGTGTCGGCACAGGCCGACGGGCTACTGCCGCTCTCGCAGCACGCGCTGCGCTTCCATGGCCGCATCGCCTATCACGACTACGAAGGTCTGGCCTTCACGCCGGCCGAAGGCGCGCGGTTGACCGCCTCGCTCGGCGCGCATCCGGCCATGCTGCTGCGCAACCACGGCACGCTCACCGTGGGCCGCACCGTGGCCGAGGCCTATGTGCTGATGGCCACGCTGATCAAGGCATGCGAGATCCAGCTCGGCGCGCAACTGGGCCGCGCCACGGTGCAGCCGCCGCCAGCCATTGCCGACAAGACGTCGCTGCAGCTGTTCGACGACGGCGCGGTGGAAGGCGCGATGGAATGGCCCGCGCTGCGGCGCCGGCTCGATAGAATCAATCCCGGTTACCAGGACTGAACCCCAACCTCCCAAGGAGACATGCAATGCCCACGTTTCACGTAGAGATGTTCGAAGGCCGCACGGTAGAGCAGAAGCGCAAGTTCGTCGAGGAAGTTACGCGCGTCACGTGCGAGACGCTCGGCTGCTCGGCCGGCGCCGTCGACATCATCATCACCGACATCAAGCGCGAGAACTGGGCCACCGGCGGCGAGCTCTGGCTCGACAAGAAGTAACGGGCCACCGGCAACACGCAACGCCATTACCGCCATACCGCATCACCTCGCAGGGTTCGACCCGATGACCGCCCCCAACGCCATGCAGCACTTTGCTTCCGACAACTACGCCGGCTTCTGTCCGGAATCGCTGAAGTACTTTCTTGAAGCCAATGCCACGGGGCATGAGAAAGCCTACGGCGACGACTCCTGGACGCAAAAGGTGTGCGATCGCATCCGCGACCTGTTCCAGACCGACTGCGAGGTGTTCTTCGTCTTCAACGGCACGGCCGCGAACTCGCTGGCCCTGTCGTCGCTGTGCCAGTCGTACCACTCGGTGATCTGCCACGAGCTTGCGCATATCGAGACCGACGAGTGCGGCGCGCCGCAGTTCTTCTCGAACGGCTCGAAGCTGCTCACGGCTGGCGGCGAGAACGGCAAGCTGACGCCCGACGCCGTGGAAGAGCTGGTCACGCGCCGGGCCGACATCCACTATCCCAAGCCGCGCGTGGTGTCGCTGACCCAGGCCACCGAGGTCGGTACCGTCTACACGGTGGAGGAAGTGCGGGCCATCGCCGCCATCGCCAAGCGTCGGCAGTTGCGCGTGCACATGGATGGCGCCCGCTTTGCCAATGCCGTGGCATCGCTCGGCGTGCATCCGTCCGAGATTACCTGGCGCGCCGGCGTGGACGTGCTGTGTTTCGGCGGCACCAAGAACGGGCTGCCCGTGGGCGAGGCCGTGGTGTTTTTCGATCGGCGGCTGGCCGAGGATTTCGCGTATCGCGTCAAGCAGGCCGGCCACCTGGCCTCGAAGATGCGCTTTATCTCCGCGCCGTGGCTGGGCATGCTCGAACACGACGTGTGGCTGCGCAATGGCCGCCACGCCAACGCCATGGCCACGCTGCTGCACCAGCGCATTGCCGATATCCCGGGCGTGCGCATCATGTTTCCGACCGAGGCCAACGCGGTGTTCGCCGAACTGCCGCTGCCGGCCATCGAGGCGCTGCGCGCCAAGGGCTGGCTGTTCTACACGTTCATTGGCGCGGGCGGTTGCCGGCTGATGTGCGCGTGGGACCTGCAGCCCGAGACCGTCGAGGCGTTCGCCGCCGATATCCGCGCGGCCTGCGTCTGACGTATCCCCCTCAAGACGATAACGAGACAGACCTGGAGCCCCACCATGCAACCCTATCGATTCTGCCCGCACTGCGGCGCGGAGCTTGAACACCTGCCGCTGTCCGGGCGCTATCGCCATGCCTGCGTGCAGGACGGCTGCGGCTTCGTGCACTGGGACAACCCGCTGCCCGTGCTGGCCGCGGTGGTGGAGTACGAGGGCAAGCTGCTGCTGGCGCGAAATGCCGCCTGGCCGGAAAAGATGTTCGCGCTGGTCACCGGCTTCATGGAGCGCGACGAAACGCCGGAACTGGGCGTGGCGCGCGAGCTGAAGGAGGAAACCAACCTCGACACGGTGTCGGCTTCGCTGATCGGCGTCTACGAGTTCATGCGCAAGAACGAGCTGATCATTGCGTACCACGTGCGGGCCGAGGGCGATATCCGGCTCTCGGAAGAACTGGCCGAGTACAAGCTCGTGGCGCCCGAGAAGATGCGGATCTGGAACGCCGGCACCGGCTTTGCCGTGGCCGACTTCCTGGAGCGACGCGGCCTGCCGGTGCAGTTCTTCGACCGCGCGTCGGACCAGGACATCCCCGATCCGCGCCGGCCCACCGACTTCCGGCTGCTCGGCGCTTCGCTACAATACGGCATCAACCAGAACTAGAAGGTGAGAGGATGGATTTCCAGAAAGAAGTGGATGCGCGCGGCCTGAACTGCCCGCTGCCGATCCTGCGGACCAAGAAGGCGCTGGCGGACATGGCCAGCGGCGAAGTGCTCAAGGTGCTGGCCACCGACCCGGGCGCCACGCGCGATTTCCAGGCGTTCGCCAAGCAGACCGGCAACGAACTGCTGTCGCACGCCGAAGTGGACAAGGTGTTCGTGTTCTACATGAAGCGCCGTTGAGACCTTCGGCAGGCCTGCAGGCATAAAAAAACCGCCTCGTGACGAGGCGGTTTTTTGTTGGCCGGCGAACCGCCGCAGGCCATCGTTCAGCCGCGCTGTGCCAGGTAGGCGCTGAACTCGTCGCGCACCTCGGGGTGCTTGAGCGCGAATTCCACGGTGGCCTTCAGGTAACCCAGCTTGCTGCCGCAGTCGTAGCGCACACCCTTGTAGCGGTAGGCCAGCACCTGCTCCTGGTCCAGCATCGCCTGGATGGCGTCGGTCAGCTGGAACTCGCCGCCGGCGCCCGGCTTGAGCTGGCGGATATGTTCGAAGATGCGCGGGGTCAGGATGTAGCGGCCCACCACGCCGAGGTTCGACGGGGCGTTCTCGGGTGCCGGCTTCTCGATGATGCCCGACATCTTGATCACGCGTTCGTCCCACTCGCGGCCATCCACCACGCCGTACGAGCGGCTTTGCTCGGGCGAGATCTCTTCCACGCCCAGGACCGAGCAGTTGTAGTGGTTGTACACGTCCACCATCTGCTTCATCACGGGCTCGTCAGACTCGCCATCGAGCAGGTCGTCGGCCAGCATGACCGCAAACGGTGCATCGCCCACCAGGCGCGCGGCGCACAGCACCGCGTGGCCCAGGCCCAGTGCTTCGGGCTGGCGCACGTAGAAGCATTCGACGTTCTTGGGCTTGATCGAACGCACCACATCGAGCAGGGCCTGCTTGTTCTTGGCCTCAAGCTCCATTTCCAGTTCGTAGGCCTTGTCGAAGTGATCCTCGATGGCACGCTTGGAGCGGCCCGTGACGAAGATCATTTCGTTGATGCCTGCTGCCATGGCTTCTTCCACGGCGTACTGAATCAGCGGCTTGTCCACCACCGGCAGCATTTCCTTGGGGCTCGCCTTGGTGGCGGGCAAGAAACGGGTGCCTAGCCCGGCAACGGGAAAGACGGCCTTGGTGACGCGGTTTTCCATTTCAGCTTCCTTTTCAATCCGGTGTAATACCGTGCCGCAGGAGGGAGGGTGCCGTCTGTCGGGTTCCGTCCGACTCTCGGGGCCGGACGGACTCGAACCATCACATCAGGACGGCAGACGCTGTAGTTGATCCTTCAGCTTCGCCAGCGTCTGTTCGAAATCAGACAAACGCTGTGTTTCCTGAGCAACAACGGCCGGCGGCGCCTTGGCGACGAAGCTCTCGTTCGACAGCTTGCCGCGGCACTTGCCGATCTCGGCCGAGATGCGGTCGATCTCCTTCGACAGGCGGGCGCGCTCGGCCACCACGTCGATCTCGATCTTCAGCAGCAGGTGGTTGTTGTTGACGATGGCCACCGGCGCGCCCGCACCTTCCTGCTGCAGCGCGGCTTCGTCTTCGAACACCTTCACCTCGGAAAGTTTCGCCAGCGCCTGCACCTGGGCCGCCGCTTCCCGCAGGAATGCGCTGTCACCGTGGGCATAGAGCGGAATGCGCTGGGCGGGCGAGATGTTCATCTCGCCGCGCAGGTTGCGGCAGGCATCCACCACGGCCTTGAGCTGGGCCACCCAGGCTTCGGCGCTCTCGTCGATCTTGGCCGCGGCCGACAGCGGGTACGCCTGCGTGGCGACGGTTTCGCTGCCGTCGCCCTTGGCGCGGCCGGCCAGCGGTGCCACCTTTTGCCACAGTTCCTCGGTAATGAACGGGATGATCGGGTGGGCCAGGCGCAGCACGGTTTCCAGCACGCGCAGCAGCGTGCGGCGCGTGGCGCGCTGTTGCGCCTCGGTGCCGGTCTGGATCTGCACCTTGGCCAGTTCCAAGTACCAGTCGCAGTATTCGTCCCAGACGAACTTGTAGATCGCGCTGGCGATATTGTCGAAGCGGTATTCCTCGAAGCCGCGCTCGACCTCGGCTTCCACGCGCTGCAGCAGCGACACGATCCAGCGGTCGGCCTGCGAGAAGTGCAGGTAGCCGTCCGGGCCGCAGTTGTCGTTGCACGGGCCCATGCCGCAATCGTGGCCCTCGGTGTTCATCAGCACGAAACGCGTGGCGTTCCAGAGCTTGTTGCAGAAGTTGCGGTAGCCCTCGCAGCGGCCGGTGTCGAAATTGATGTTGCGGCCCAGCGTGGCCAGCGAGGCGAACGTGAAGCGCAGCGCGTCGGCGCCGAACGCCGGAATGCCCTCGGGGAATTCCTTCTTGGTCTTGGCCTCGATCTTGGGGGCGTCCTTCGGGCGGCGCAGGCCGGTGGTGCGCTTCTTGAGCAGCGGGTCGAGTTCGATACCGTCGATCAGGTCAACCGGGTCGAGCGTGTTGCCCTCCGACTTGCTCATCTTCTTGCCTTCGGAGTCGCGCACCAGGCCGTGCACGTACACGGTGTGGAACGGCACCTTGCCGGTGAAGTGCTTGGTCATCATGACCATGCGTGCCACCCAGAAGAAGATGATGTCGTAGCCGGTCACCAGCACCGACGACGGCAGGAAGTGCTGCAATTCCGGCGTCTCGGCGGGCCAGCCCAGCGACGAGAACGGCACCAGCGCGGACGAGAACCACGTGTCGAGCACGTCTTCCTCGCGGCGCAGCGCGCCGGTGCTGCCGGCGGCCTGGGCCTTGGCGCGCGCTTCCTCTTCGGTGCGCGCCACGAAACAGTTGCCGGCGTCGTCGTACCAGGCCGGAATCTGGTGGCCCCACCAGAGCTGGCGGCTGATACACCAGTCCTGGATATTCGACAGCCACTGGTTGTAGGTGCTGATCCAGTTCTCCGGCACGAGCTTGATCTCGCCGCTCTGCACGGCCTCGAGCGCAACTTCCGCGATCGAGCGGCCCGGATTGAACGTGCCTTCCGGCGCCGGCTTGCTCATGGCGACGAACCACTGATCGGTCAGCATCGGCTCGATCACGCTGCCGGTGCGCTCGCTGCGCGGCACCATCAGCTTGTGCTTCTTGATCTCGCCCAGCAGGCCCTGCGTTTCCAGGTCGGCCACCATTGCCTTGCGGGCGTCGAAGCGGTCCATGCCGGCGTAGGCGGCCGGCGCGTCGGCCACGACCTTCGCGTCCAGCGTCAGGATCGACAACTGGGGCAGGTTGTGGCGCTGGCCCACGGCATAGTCGTTGAAGTCGTGGCCCGGGGTCACCTTGACCACGCCGGTACCGAACTCGCGGTCGACGTATTCGTCGGCGATGACCGGGATCTGGCGGTCCGTCAGCGGCAGGTGCACGAACTTGCCGATCAGGTGCGCGTAGCGCTCGTCCTCCGGGTGCACCATCACGGCGGTGTCGCCGAGCATGGTTTCCGGACGCGTGGTGGCCACGGTCAGGTGGGTCAGGCCGCGCACGGTGTCCGGCTCGGCCAGCGGATAGTGGATATGCCAGAGCGAGCCGTCTTCCTCGACGCTGTCCACCTCGAGGTCGGACACGGCCGTGCCCAGCACCGGATCCCAGTTCACCAGGCGCTTGCCGCGGTAGATCAGGCCCTGTTCGAACAGGCGGACGAACACCTCGGTCACGGCCTGCGACATCTCGGGCGACATCGTGAAGTATTCGCGCGACCAGTCGATCGAGGCGCCCATGCGGCGCACCTGGCGCGTGATGGTGGAGCCCGACTCTTCCTTCCAGGCCCAGACCTTCTCGGTAAACTTCTCGCGTCCCAGGTCATGGCGCGACACGCCCTGCGCCTCCAGCTGGCGCTCCACCACGATCTGCGTGGCGATGCCCGCGTGATCGGTGCCTGGCACCCACAGCGTGTTGGCGCCGCGCATGCGCGCGTGGCGCGCCAGGCCGTCCATGATCGTCTGGTTGAACGCGTGGCCCATGTGCAGCGTGCCGGTCACATTGGGCGGCGGCAGCTGGATGGCAAAGTCGGGGCGGCTGGGGTCGAAGGTGGGCTGGGCGATGCCGCGGCGCTCCCATTCTGGGCCCCACTTCGCCTCGATGGCGGCGGGTTCGAAGCTCTTGGCGAGGGACTGGTCTTCTGCGGTCATGCTCGGATGTCTTGGGATGCGTGGGATGCGGCTCGGGCCCGGGAGCCCGCGGACGGCGTGGCGGTCCACGGCGTGCGGCCGGGAAAACGTCAAATTATAGGGGAGGCGGGGTGCCGGTGCGCATTTCCGGGCTGGAGTCCGCCTTCGGCGGCACGCGCGCCAAGACTGCTGACGGTCTGGGGCGGTGGCCGCCGGTATAATTGCCGCCTACTTTACCGGCCCCGATCCGATGTCCAGCCTGCTTGCCAACCTCAACGCCGAACAACTCGCCGCCGTCACTTTGCCGGACGAACCGGCCCTGATCCTGGCCGGCGCGGGCAGCGGCAAGACCCGTGTGCTGACCACGCGGATCGCCTGGCTGATCCAGAACGGGCGCGTCTCGCCGGCCGGCATCCTGGCGGTGACGTTCACGAACAAGGCCGCCAAGGAAATGCAGACGCGGTTGTCGTCAATGCTGCCGATCAACACGCGCGGCATGTGGATCGGCACCTTCCACGGCCTGTGCAACCGCATGCTGCGCGCGCATTTCCGCGATGCCGGCCTGCCGCAGACCTTCGCGATCCTGGACACCCAGGACCAGTTGTCGGCGCTCAAGCGCCTGCTCAAGCAGCTCAACGTCGACGACGAGAAGTACCCGGCCAAGAACCTCCAGTACTTCATCAACAACGCCAAGGAACAGGGGCTGCGCCCGGCCGACGTGGAGGCCAACGACGACTTCAACCGCCGGTTCGTCGACCTGTACGCCGCCTACGACGAGCAGTGCCAGCGCGAGGGCGTGGTCGATTTCGCCGAGTTGCTGCTGCGCTGCTACGAGCTGCTGCGTTACAACGATGCAATCCGCCAGCACTACCAGCACCGCTTCCGCCATGTGCTGGTCGACGAGTTCCAGGACACCAACGTGCTGCAGTACCAGTGGCTGAAGCTGCTGGCCGGCTATGGCGCGGGGAATGCCGCCGCCGTGTTCGCGGTGGGCGACGACGACCAGAGCATCTACGCGTTCCGGGGTGCGAACGTGGGCAATATGCGCGATTTCGAGCAGGAATTCCGCGTCCGGCACCTGATAAAGCTGGAGCAGAACTACCGCTCGCACGGTCACATCCTTGACTCGGCCAACCATCTGATCTCGCACAACGCGCGGCGGCTGGGCAAGAACCTGCGCACCGATGCCGGCCATGGCGAGCCGGTGCGGGTGTTCCAGGCCGGCTCGGACGGCCAGGAGGCATCGTGGATCGTTGAGGAAATCCGCGACCAGATCGCCCAGGGCATGACCCGCTCGGAGATCGCCATCCTGTATCGCAGCAACGCCCAGTCGCGGGTGATCGAGCACGCACTGTTCTCGTCCGGCATCCCATATCGCGTGTACGGCGGCCTGCGCTTCTTCGAGCGCGCGGAAGTCAAGCATGCGCTGGCGTACCTGCAGCTGATCGAGAACCCGCGCAACGATGCCGCGTTCGGCCGGGTGGTGAACTTCCCGACGCGCGGCATTGGCGCCAAGACGCTGGAAAACCTGCAGGACGCCGCCCGCCAGTACAACTGCTCGCTGGCCGAAGCGGTGGCTTATGTGGCCGGCAAGGGCGGCACCTCGCTGGCGGCGTTCCTGCGCCTGATCGACCAGATGCGGACCGAAACCAGCCGCATGACGCTGGCGCAGACCGTGGAATACGTGACCAACACGAGCGGCCTGATCACGCACTACCAGACCGAAAAGGAAGGCCAGGACCGCATCGAGAACTTGCAGGAACTGGTGACCGCCGCGCAGGCCTTCGTGGTGGAAGAGGGCTATGGGCTGGACGCGCCGGCGCGCATGCTGCCCGTGGGGCGCGACACGCCGCCGGCGCTGGCCCAGGGCGACCAGGACCAGCAGGTGCTGGACCCGGAGCAACTGCCGGTGGTGATGACGCCGCTGGTGGCCTTCCTGACCCATGCTTCGCTCGAAGCCGGCGACAACCAGGCGCAGGCCGGGCAGGACGCGGTGCAGATGATGACCGTGCACGCGGCCAAGGGGCTCGAATTCAACGCGGTGTTCATCACCGGGCTGGAAGAGGGTCTGTTCCCGCACGAGAACAGCGCCATGGAGGCCGACGGCCTGGAGGAAGAGCGCCGCTTGATGTACGTGGCGATCACGCGGGCGCGCGAGCGCCTGTACCTCTCGTTCGCGCAAAGCCGCGTGCTGCACGGCCAGATGCGCTACCACGTGCGTTCACGCTTTTTCGAGGAACTGCCCGAAGAGGCGCTGAAGTGGATTACCCCGCCGCAGGGCCAGTCTTCATACGGCAACTACGGCGTCAGCCGCCAGGAGCGCGACAGCGCCTGGGGCCGCGACTGGTTCAAGCGGGCCGAAGACGTACCGTACACCGGCAGCAAGGCTACCGGCGGCATGGACACGGGCAAGAACTACGCCGAGGAAAAGCGCGCCGCTGCCACCGGCTTCCGCGTGGGGCAGAACGTGTTCCACACGAAGTTCGGGGAGGGCCGGATCAAGGCGCTGGAAGGCGAGGGTGCCGATGCGCGCGCCAATATCGAGTTCAAGCGCCACGGCGCCAAATGGCTGGCACTGGCCGTGGCGAAGCTCGATCCGATCGATTGAGAGGGGGTTTCTTCCCTTTCCCGGCCGGTACGTCCGGCGCGGCGTCCGGCGAGGGAGAGGGGAGTCGATGGGGAGTCGATGCTCAGCCTTGCGCGACCTCGTTCGCCGTCTCGCCCGGCGGCACGACGTTGAAGCAACCGCGATACGTGGCGTAGAACGAGCAGTACAGGATCGCCAGCATCAGCAGCGAGTACGGCGTTACCAGGAACGACAGCACCGAGCCCGCGCCGATGGCCGCGAAGACGGTCTCCAGGACCAGCGGCACGGCCACCAGCAGCAGCGCGAACAGCACGGCGTAGGTAAAGAAGGCGCCACGGTTGCGCCAGCAGGCCGTCCAGCTGAAGAACAGCGCCTTGACCGGCGGCACCTGGTGCCAGGCCGACAGCAGCGGCGCGAACCAGAACATCATGGCGATCGGCGTGTACAGCACCGCGCCGATCAGCAGCGCGAAGTAGAGCTGCCGCACGGCCTCGGCCGACGGTTCCTCGCCCTTGAGCACCATCGGCGCCACGGCCCCGATATCGACCACCATGGTGGCGATCAGGCTCAGCGTGAACACCAGCACGGCGTAGATGCCGCCCAGGATCAGCAGATGCCGGGTGGCCTGCTTGCCGTTGGTCCGAAACCCCGATAGCAGGATGGTGGGCAGCACGCGCTTGTTCTGGATCACCTCGCGGCACGCCGTCATCACGCCCACATAGAGGCCGGGCGTGAACACCAGCAGCGCGATGATGCCGAACAGCGGCACGAAGATCGCCAGCTGCGCGGCAATCAGGTAGATGAACAGCAGCATCAGGAACGCAAGCGGGTTCTTGCGAAACAGCCAGACGCCCTGGCGAAACCAGACGTAGCCTTCCTTGGCGGAAACTTCCAGTAGTTGCATGGCGAATCAGATCCAGGGGAGCGCCGACGCATGGTCGATGCGTTGGCGCAGGATGCGTTCGAAATGGGTGGGGTCGTGCGGCTGGAGCATGTCGGCTTCGCGGGGCAGGTAGAAGTCCCACAGGCGCGACACCCAGAAGCGCAGCGCGCCGGCACGCAGCATGTCCTGCCAGTGGGCCGCCTCGGTGCTGGTCAGCGGGCGCACGGCGTGATACGCGCGCAGCATGGCCTGCGCGCGCACGGTGTCCAGCACGCCGGTCGGCAGGTCGATGCACCAGTCATTGACCGTCACGGCCAGGTCGAACAGCCACTTGTCGTTGCCGGCGAAGTAGAAGTCGAAGAAGCCGCCGAGCTTGTGCCGGCCATCGGCCGAGTCGAACAGCACGTTGTCGCGGAACAGGTCGCAGTGGCACGGGCCCGATTGCAGCGCGGCGTAGTCGGCGCTGCCGAAGAACGCGGTCTGGTGGGCAATCTCGTCGGTCAGCAGCTGACGTTGCGCGGCGTCCAGGAACGGCGTGATCTCCGGCGCGGTCTGCTGCCACCATGCCAGGCTGCGCAGGTTCGGCTGCTGGCGCGGATAGTCCAGGCCGGCCAGGTGCATGCGCGCCAGCATCGCGCCCACCTCGGCGCAGTGGCCGGCCTCGGGCGCCAGTTGCGACGCCCCCGGCAGGCGCGTGACGATGGTGGCCGGCTTGCCCTTCAGCTCCCGCAGGATCTCGCCATCGCGCGCCGGCATCGGGGCCGGCACGCTGATGTCGTGGCGCGCCAGGTGATCCATCAGGTGCAGGTAGTACGGCAGCTGGTCGAAGCGCAGCCGCTCGAAGATCGTCAGCACGTATTCGCGCGTGACGCCGTCCTGCTCCATGGTCAGGAAGAAGTTGCTGTTCTCGATGCCCGACGCAATGCCGCGCAGCGCGCGCACTTCGCCAAGGTCGTAATCAAGCAGCCAGCGGGCGATCTCGTCCTGCGAGACCGTGGTGAAAACAGCCATACTCTCTAATTGGTGCGAATCGGGGAGCGGCGGTCCGGCAACCATCAGGTCGACCGGGTTCGCCGCCGCGGCATTGCTGCCGGAGGGCCGGCGCGATCCTCGCCGGGTCAGGCGCCCGACGCGGATCGTGGGTCAGAAAGGCGTAAGACTAACAGGTCAAACGACCGCGACGGTCAGAACTTGAGGTTCACCGACGGCACGCGGTTCACGTCGTGGTCGCGAATCCGGGGCGAGCTGTCTTCGGGCTTGCTCATTTCGTACTTCGTGCCAAAACCCGATTGCACCTGGATTTCGGTGGCGCGGCCCTTGTCACGGTATTCGGTGACCTGGGTGCCGTCGCGCTCGCGCAACTGGAAGCTCGGTTCGCGCGGCTGGTTCAGCTGGCTCTTCGCGGCCGGGGCAATCGGCTGGTTATTGATCTTGTTGAGTTCCTGCTGCGTCAAGGCGTTGCTGGTTTCCTGGGCGCGCACATTGGTGGCCGACAGGGCCATCACGGCGGCGGCAAGCGCGAGCAGGTAGCCGTGGCGGCCAATCCTGGCAGGCAGATCGGCCAGCCTGGCACCCGGTTGCGAAGGGGAAGTCATTTGAAGCTCCTGTGCGCGCGGGCAGAGGGCCCCGCAACGCGGATTTGGCCTGCGCACCCGGCGGCGCCGGATCTGGCAGGCGGGCAGGCTTCCATTCTAGCCAATTCCCGCCGTTTCCGGGCCGCTCTCGTGGCCTTGCGTCCACCCGCCAGGGCGGCCCCGGCGGGTCGTTCGCACAGGTAATGCCTTACAGATAGAACATTTCTTCCTTGGGCGGAATCGGGTTGTCGCCGCCGCGTTTCTCGTAGTACTCGTAGACGGCTTCGAGCACTTCCTGCGGCTCGTCGACGATCTTCATCAGGTCGAGGTCGTGTTCGGCGATCAGGCCCATCGGCAGCAGCGTGAAGCGGAACCAGTCGAGCAGGCCCTTCCAGAACCGGCTGCCATACATCACCACCGGCACCGAGCGGGACTTGCCCGTCTGCACCAGCGTCAGTACCTCGGCCAGTTCGTCGAGCGTGCCGAAACCGCCGGGCATGACGATGAACGCATCGGAATTCTTCACGAACGTGACCTTGCGCGTGAAGAAGTGGCGGAAGCGCATGGCGATGTCCTGGTACGGATTGCCTTGCTGCTCGTGCGGGAGTTCGATGTTCAGGCCCACGCTGGCGGACTTGCCGGCGTGCGCGCCCTTGTTGGCGGCTTCCATGATGCCGGGGCCGCCGCCGGAGATCACCGCGAAGCCGGCGTCCGAGAACAGCCGCGCAATCTCGATGGTCTTCTGGTAGTACGGCGAGTCCTCGCGCAGGCGCGCGCTGCCGTAGATCGAGACGGCCGGGCGGATCTCCGAGAGGTACTCGGTGGCCTCGATGAACTCTGCCATAATCGTGAACATTTGCCACGAGGCGCGCGCCTTCTTGGCCGTGGCACGGTCTTCATCGGCCAGCGCACGCAGGCTTGGAATCATCTTGCGCGGATTCGCGCGCGCCGCCGCCGCACGTGCGGCAGCTTCCTGATCTTCGGGGCTCTTGCCGGCGGCCGCAGCATCGGCCTTGGCGGCGATGGCAGCGGCATGCGCCGAGGCCTTGCCCGGGGGCGGATTCACCGTGTTACCGGAAATGTCGGAGACGTCCGTATCGGCGAGGGGGGCGGTGTCATCACCGCCCGCGGGGGCACCAGTCAATTTAGAGTCCATGGGAATGTCGGATAGTCCAAAAACACTCTTGCTCGTCGATGGATCGAGCTATCTGTATCGCGCGTATCATGCGCTGCCGGACCTGAGGAATGGCGAAGGTCTGCCCACAGGGGCAATCTACGGCATGATCAACATGTTGCGCAAGCTGCGCAACGATTACCCGGCACAGTATATCGCCTGCGTATTCGACGCCAAGGGCAAGACGTTCCGCGATGAACTGTATCCCGCATACAAGGAACATCGCCCCTCGATGCCCGAGGATCTGGCGCGCCAGATCGAGCCGATCCACGAGGCCGTGCGCGCGCTGGGCTGGCCGATCGTGGTGGTCGAGGGCGTGGAAGCCGACGACGTGATCGGCACGCTGGCCTGCGAGGCCACGCAGCAGGGCGTGCATACCGTGGTATCCACCGGCGACAAGGATCTGGCGCAGCTGGTGAACGGCCACGTCACGCTGGTCAACACGATGAGCGGCGAAGTGCTCGACCCGCCCGGCGTGCAGGCCAAGTTCGGCGTGCCGCCCGATCGCATCGTCGACTACCTGTCGCTGATTGGCGATGCGGTGGACAACGTGCCCGGCGTGCCGAAGGTGGGGCCCAAGACCGCGGTCAAGTGGCTGGCCGAACATGGCACGCTCGACAACATCATGGCCAACGCCGACGGCATCAAGGGCGTGGTGGGCGAGAACCTGCGCAACACGCTGGACTGGCTGCCGCGCGCGCGCGAACTCGTCACCGTCAAGACCGATTGCGATCTCAGCGGCGCCGTGGCCGATTTCCATGCGCTGCATGACCTGGGCGAGGACAAGGAGAAGCTGGTCGAGTTCTTCCGCAAGTATGGCTTCAAGACGTGGCTGCGCGAGGCCACCGGCGAGGCGCTGCCGAACGCCCGCGCGGCCGCCGCGCGCGCCACGCCGCAGCCCGCGCAGGGCGGACTGTTCGATGCCGGGCCGGAGTCTGGCGACGACGCACCGGCCGCGGACCTGCCGCCGGCCGAGATCCGCTACGAGACCGTGCTGACCGAGGCCGCGCTCGACGCCTGGCTGCAGAAGCTGGTGGACGCACCGATCGTCGCCATCGATACCGAGACCACGTCGCTGGACCCGATGGTGGCCGAGCTGGTCGGCATCTCGGTCTCGGTGGAGCCGGGCGAGGCGGCCTACATTCCCGTGGCCCATCGCGGCCCCGACGTGGCCGGCGCCGAGAACCACGGCCAGCTGCCGCGCGACCTCGTGCTCGACAAGCTGCGCGCCTGGCTCGAAGACCCGTCGCGCCCGAAGCTGGGCCAGCACCTGAAGTACGACGCGCATGTGTTCATGAACCATGGCGTCACGCTGCGCGGCATCGCCCACGACACCATGCTCGAGAGCTACGTGCTGGCGTCGTACCGCAACCACGGCATGGACAGCCTGGCCGAGCGCCTGCTGAACCTGAAGACCATCACGTACGAGGAAGTGTGCGGCAAGGGCGCCAGCCAGATCGGGTTCGACCAGATCGACCTGCAACGCGCCACCGAGTACGCGGCCGAGGACGCCGACGTGACGCTGCGCCTGCATCGCAAGATGCTGCCGCAACTGGAGCGCGTGGACGGCCTGAAGTATGTCTACGAGCAGATCGAGATGCCGGTGTCGGTGGTGCTGCAGAAGATCGAGCGCAACGGCGTGCTGATCGACGCCGGCAAGCTGGCCGCGCAAAGCGCCGACCTGGGGCAGCGCATGATGGAGGCGGAGCGCGCCGCGCACGAGGCCGCGGGCCAGCCGTTCAATTTGGGGTCGCCGAAGCAGATCGGCGAGATCCTGTTCAACCAGATGAAGCTGCCGGTGGTCAAGAAGACGGCCAGCGGCGCGCCGTCGACTGACGAAGAAGTGCTGCAGAAGCTGGCCGAGGACTATCCGCTGCCCAAGCTGCTGCTTGATTACCGCGGACTGTCGAAGCTGAAGTCGACGTACACCGACAAGCTGCCGAAGATGGTCAACCCGCGGACTGGCCGCGTGCACACCAGTTATGGCCAGGCCACGGCGGTGACCGGGCGCCTGGCATCGACCGATCCGAACCTGCAGAACATCCCGGTGCGTACCGAGGAAGGCCGCCGCATCCGCGAGGCGTTCATCGCCGGCCCGGGCAACGTGATCGTGTCGGCAGACTACTCGCAGATCGAGCTGCGCATCATGGCCCATATCTCGGGCGACGATAACCTGCTGCGCGCGTTTGCCAATGGCGAGGATATCCACCGCGCCACGGCCAGCGAGATCTTTGCCGTGGAACGCGAGGCCGTGTCGAGCGAGCAGCGCCGCTACGCCAAGGTCATCAACTTCGGCCTGATCTACGGCATGAGCGCGTTCGGCCTGGCCAGCAACCTCGGTATCGAGCGCGAGGCGGCCAAGCACTATATCGACCGCTACTTCATGCGCTACCCGGGCGTGGCCAACTACATGGAGGAAACGCGCCAGAAGGCGCGTGACCAGGGCTACGTGGAAACGGTGTTCGGCCGCCGCCTGTGGCTGCCCGACATCAAGGGCGGCAACGGTCCGCGCCGCCAGGCCGCCGAGCGCGCCGCCATCAACGCACCCATGCAGGGCACGGCGGCCGACCTGATCAAGCTGTCGATGATCGCCGTGCAAGACTGGCTCGAGACCGACAGGCTCGGCGCGCGCCAGATCATGCAGGTGCACGATGAACTGGTGCTGGAAGTGCCGCAGGCCGAGTTCGAGCTGGTGAAGGTGAAGCTGCCCGAGCTGATGTGCGGCGTGGCGCAACTGAATGTGCCGCTGGTAGCCGAAGTGGGCAGCGGCGCGAACTGGGAAGAAGCGCACTAGCCAGCGCGCTAGCAAGCGCACCAGCAAGCGCACTCGCTCATCGTCCGCCACGCAGTCTTGCCCGCGCCCTCGGCAGCACAGTCGGGGGTGTCGCGGTGGCGCACAGATGCATGCGCCACCGCTGTCTGCCGCGCGATGCCGATGTATGCAAAGAAGTACTGTCTCAAACGACGGTTGAGCCCTTGTCAGTCGTGCTGCTCTGCAGCACACTGGCAGCAACACCAGTCGGATCTGGCAGTACCTGACGCATACAGAACATCGGCCTCGCGGTGCGAGACCACAACACAAAGACGCCGCAGGGGCCTGCACCGGTTTTCAAATTGAAAACATCGGGTAGACCATGAGCAACGCACAAGGCAGAGAGGAAAGCGCCCCTACTTTCACGCAAACCACCCAGAGCGGCATGCAGGCCGATGCAGCGCCGCGCACTGCGAACCAACGCCATCGGATCGTCGTGGTAGGCGGCGGGGCCGGCGGCCTCGAGCTCGTCACGCGCCTTGGCGACAAGCTGGGCAAGTCGCGCCGCGTGCAGATCACGCTGGTCGACCGCATGCCCACGCACATCTGGAAGCCGCTGCTGCACGAGGTGGCCGCCGGCAGCATGGATCCGAACACCCACCAGCTCGAGTACGCCGCGCAGGCGAACTGGCACCACTTCGAGTTCCAGCAGGGCGAACTGACCGGCATCGACCGCGCACAGAAGTGCATCCAGGTTTCCGCATGCCTGGACCAGGACGGCACCGAACTGCTGCCCGCGCGTGCGCTGCCGTATGACACGCTCGTGCTGGCCATCGGCTGCATCACGCATTTCTTCAACGTGCCCGGCGCGGCGGAACATGCCATCGCGCTCGATACCGTCGACCAGGCTGAACGTTTCCGGCGCAAGCTGATTGCCGCCTGCGTGCGTGCGCAGAACGGCAAGGGGCGCATCGGCGACGATGGCCGCCCGCGCGTGGACGTGGCGATCATCGGCGCCGGCGCCACCGGCGTGGAACTGTCGGCGGAGCTGCGCAACACGGCCCATGTGCTCAACGCGTACGGGCTGCACCAGCTCGATCCGCGCCGCGACGTGCGCATCCATGTGATCGAGGCGGGGCCGCGCATTTTGCCCGCGCTGTCGGAGCGGGTGTCGGCCGAAACCACCAAGCTGCTGCGCAAGCTCGATGTCGACGTGTTCACGTCCGAGCGCGTCACCGAAGTGACCGACGACGCGGTGCTGACCGCCAGCGGCAAGCACATCGATGCGGACCTGACGGTCTGGGCGGCGGGCATCACCGCACCCGGCGTATTGCGTACGCTGGGCCTGCCGGTCAGCAAGATGGGCCAGCTCGTGGTGGGGCCAACGCTGCAGACCGAGACCGACCCCGACATCTTTGCGTTCGGCGACTGTGCCGCCGCGCCGTGGCCCGAGAAGCAGACCACGGTGCCGCCGCGTGCGCAGGCCGCGCACCAGCAGGCCACCTTCCTGTACGACGCGCTGCGCGCGCGGCTGGATGGCAAGCCGCTGCCCACATTCGGCTTCAAGGATTTCGGCTCGCTGGTGTCGCTGGGGCACTTCAGCGCGGTGGGCAGCCTGATGGGCGGCCTGATCGGCGGGTCGATGTTCATCGAGGGGCTGATGGCGCGCTTCATGTACACGTCGCTGTACCGCATGCATGTGCTGGCGCTGCACGGCGCCATCGGCATGGGGCTCGATACGGTCACCCACTGGCTGCGCAGCAAGACCAGCCCGCGCGTGAAGCTGCACTGACGGCCGATGGCGGCAGGTGCGCAGCCGGCCATGTTTGCTTAGAATCGACGGCGCCGCGCCTGCGTCACATGGCGCGGCGCCCACCGATTCCAAGGAGACCGCCCATGCTGAAGCCCGAAGTCGAAAGCCTTGTTCCCGGTCAGCCGTTCGACCGCCGCAGTTTCGTCAAGACCGCGCTGGGCTCCGCCTTTGCGGCCGCCGTGCTGCCGGTGACCGCGCAGACCATCAAGACCGACTTCCAGGGCCTGACGGCCGGCGAGGTCACGGTGCCGTCCGGCAGCTTCAGCATGCCCGTGTATCGCGCCCAGCCCGAGGGCAAGAAGAACCTGCCCGTGGTGCTGGTGATCAGCGAGATCTTCGGCGTGCACGAGCACATTGCCGATATCTGCCGGCGCTTCGCCAAGCTCGGCTACCTGGCCATCGCTCCCGAGCTGTTCGCGCGCCAGGGCGACCCCACCAGCTACGGCACGATCCAGGAACTGCAGGCCAACATCATCCAGAAGGTGCCGGACGCACAGGTCATGGGCGACCTCGATGCCTGCGTGGCCTGGGCGGCGGCCAATGGCGGCGATGTGAACCGGCTGGCCATCACCGGCTTTTGTTGGGGCGGCCGCATCACGTGGCTCTATACGGCGCACAGCAAGCGTGTGAAGGCGGCCGTGGCCTGGTACGGGCAACTCGTGGGCCAGCCGAATGCGCTGAAGCCGCGCAATCCGGTCGATATCGTCGGCGAACTCCACGCGCCGGTGCTGGGGCTGTATGGCGGCAAGGACACCGGCATCACGCAGGAGCACGTGGCCCAGATGAAGGCCGCGCTGAGCGAATCGTCGAACCCCAATGCCAAGGCATCGACCTTCGTGGTCTACCCCGAGGCCGGGCACGCGTTCCATGCCGACTACCGTCCGAGCTATGTGGAAGCAGCGGCCAAGGATGGCTGGCAGCGCTGCCTGGCCTGGTTCAAGCAACACAAGGTGGCGTGACCGGCCAGCGCCGGAATTGGCCCTTGCGTCCGCGCGGGTGATTGCAAAGAGGGCGCGGACGTACGTACAATGCGGACTTTCGCGTTTTTGCAACCATGTTGCGTTAATGCGGCAAGGTAGTAGTCGGCGACGACTGCCCGGTTGTCGGGCGGGGGCCGGTCCGGGAGTTCATCATCCATTCCACGCTTCTGTACATTCTGCTGGCGGCCACGATTTCAGGCGTCGGCAGCATCCTCGGCGCGGCGGTGCTGTCGCTGACCGTGGCTTCGCGCGTGGTGGAGCGCATGGTGAGTTTCTCGGTGGGTGTGTTGCTGGCCACGGCGCTGCTGCATTCGCTGCCCGAGGCGTTCGAATCGGGCGCCGATCCGCGCGCGCTGTTCGGCACGCTGCTGGCCGGGCTGCTGGGCTTCTTCCTGCTGGAGAAGATCTCGCTGCTGCGCCATTCGCACCATCATGAGGGCGACGGGCACCACCACCATCACGGGCACGACCGGGAAGAAGCCGGCCGCAGCGGCCTGACCATCCTGGTGGGCGACACGTTCCACAACTTCGCCGACGGCATCGTGATTGCCGCCGCCTTCCTGGCGGACCCGCATATCGGCATCGTCACGGCGCTGGCCATTGCCGCGCACGAGATTCCGCAGGAAGTGGGCGACTTCATCGTGCTGCTCAACGCCGGCTTCTCGAAGGCACGCGCGTTCGCGTTCAACCTGCTGTCGAGCCTGGCCGCCATCCTCGGCGGCATCGTCGGCTATTTCCTGCTGGACCAACTGACCGCCTGGATTCCCTACGTGCTGGTGATCGCGTCGAGCAGCTTCGTCTATATCGCCGTGAGCGATCTGATGCCGCAGATGCAGCGCAGGCCGCGGCTCAAGGAGTCGGCCGTGCAGGTGGTGCTGGTGGCGGCCGGCATCGCGGCCATCGTCTTCATCACCAACGGCGTGCACGAGCAGCACGCCCACAGCCATGCCAAGCCCGCCGCTGCCGCGGCGGCGAACTGACGCCGCCTGAGCCGCGCGGTGCCTCCAGCTGCCGTTACCGGTCAGCGCCCGTCGCCACGGGGCGCTTCGGGTCGGCGCACCATTCGCTCCACGATCCCGGGTACAACGCCGCATCGCCAAGGCCGGCAATCGCCATGGCCAGGAGGTTGTGGCAGGCCGTCACGCCCGAGCCGCATTGCATGACCGTGTCGGCTGGCGCCTTGCCGCCGAATACCGCGCCGAATTCCTCGCGCAGCTGGCTGGCCGGCTTGAAGCGGCCATCGGCGGCAAGGTTGTCCTTGAAGAAGCGATTGGCGGCGCCGGGAATGTGGCCGCCCACCGGGTCGAGCGTTTCGTTCTCGCCACGGAAGCGGTCGGGCGCGCGGGCATCCACCACCAGCCACGCAGGCTGATCGAGGTTATCGAGCAGCGCGGCGGCGTCGACGGTGCGTACCAGCGACGGCCGGCGCGTCAGGTTGCCGCCGGTTTCCGGATCGGGCGTGGTGTCCTGTTCCAGCGGCAGGCCGGCGGCCAGCCAGGCCGCCTTGCCGCCATCTAGCACGGCCACGGCGTCATGGCCGGCCCAGCGCGCCAGCCACCAGAGCCGTGCCGCGTACATGCTGCCCTGGCCGTCATAGGCCACCAGCAGCGTGTCGTCATTGACGCCCAGCGCGCGCAGGCGTGCCACGAACAGGTCGGCGTCGGGCAGTGGGTGGCGTCCGTTGAAGCCGGTCTTCGGACCGGACAGCTCGTTATCCAGATGCAGGTAGAAGGCGCCGGGCACATGGCCCTGCTGGTACATCTCGCGGCCGGCGGCGGGGTTGGTCAGGTCGAACGAGCAGTCGATGATGACCAGGTCGCGGCCCTGGGCGCGCAGTTGTTGCAGTTCGGTGGCGGTGATCAGCGGTGATGGCATGGCGCTCTGTCTCGCGTGAGTGGGAGTCTGGCGCCAATGCTACACCGCCCGGCCGTCACACTTCAGGGTGCACTTCGGCTTCCGGCGACTTCACCGGCGTGGCCGGCGTGGGATGCTTGTCGGTGTCGCGGGCGCGCGTGAGCGTGGTGGCGATACCGCTGGCGATGATCAGCGCCATGCCCAGCCACGCAATCCAGTTGAGCTTGTCGTCCCAGACCAGGATGCCCCACAGGCTGGAGAACACGATGCCGGCGTACTGCAGGTTGGCGGTCAGCAGCGTGTTGCCGCGTTTGTAGGCCCGCGTCATCGACGTTTGCCCCAGCGTGGCCAGGATGCCAATGGCCAGCAGCAGGCCGGCGCCATGCCAGGTATGGGCGCTGACGCCGGTGAAGAGCATCCACACCAGGCCGCAGACCAGGCCCACGCCCGAGAAATAGAACACGATGCGGCCTTCCGGCTCGCCGAGCTGGCCGAGCTGGCGCACTTCCACATAGGCCAGCGCCGTGAACACGCCCGAGACGAGGCCGATCATGCCGCCGGCCAGCTGGTCCTTGCCCACCGACGGCTGCAACAGGCAGATCACGCCCGCGAACGACAGCAGAATCGCGCCAATCAGCTTCTTGTCGGCCGGGCCCGCGCTGCCGGCCAGCGCGGCGCTGGCGCCGAGAATCAGCGCAATCCAGACCGGCGACATGTAGTTCAGCGTCATGGCCGTGGCCAGCGGCAGCAGCGTGATCGACGTGAACCAGAGCAGCAGGGCGGTCACGCCGAAGATGCTGCGCTTGATGTGCGTGACCATGTGCGGCGTGCGTACCGAAACGCCTTGCGATCGCAGCATGATCCACATGATCGTCACGCCGATCAGGCTGCGGTAGAAGACGATCTCGCCCGTGGTGTACAGCTCCGACGCCAGTTTGACCCCCACCCCCATCAGCGAGAACGAGAAGGCGGCAAACAACATCCAGAGCGATTGCATGGCAAAGGGCAGGCGAAAAGTCAGTCGGGGCGACGCGAAAGCGGGCGGGCGGGAAAAATCGTTGATTCGGCAACGATTAAGGATGCGATTCTATCAGCGCACCGACGGCGCTCCAATGCAAAACGGACCGTTTTCACGGTCCGTTTCGAGAAGTCCACAATTTGCCGGCGATGCGCGCAGGCCATTGCGAAGGCTCAGCGCTTGTTGTAATCCATCGCGCGCCGGTACCACTCGTGGAAGTGCTGCATGCCATCTTCCATCGGCGACTGGTACGGGCCGGTCTCGCTGATGCCGCGCTTCATGAGCGCCAGGCGGCCCGCGTCCATGCGTTCGGCGATCTCGTCGTCTTCGATGCACGTTTCCATATAGGCAGCGCGCTCGGCCTCGACGAACTCGCGCTCGAACAGCACGATTTCCTCGGGGTAGTAGAACTCCACGACGTTGCGCGTCTTGCGCGGGCCCACCGGGTGCAGCGTGGAGATGCAGAGCACGTTGGGATACCACTCCACCATGATGTTGGGGTAGTAGGTCAGCCAGATCGCGCCATGCTTGGGCAGCTTGCCGTTGTTGAAGCGCAACACCTCGTCATGCCACTTCTGGTACGTCGGGCTGCCCGGGCGTTTCAGGTCGGCATGCAGGCCCACGGTCTGCACGCTGTACCACTCGCCGAATTCCCACTTGAGGTCGTCGCACGACACGAAGCTGCCCAGGCCGGGATGGAACGGCACGACGTGGTAGTCCTCCAGATAGACCTCGATGAAGGTCTTCCAGTTGTAGTCGCACTCGTGCACTTCCACGTGGTCGAGCATGTAGCCGTCGAAGTTCAGGTCCTCGGCCACGCCCATGCGGGCCAGGTCCGCGCGCACGTCGCGCTGGCCCTCGAACAGCATGCCGTTCCAGTTCTGCAGCGGCGAGCGGTTCAGGCGCGTGCACGGCTGCTCGGCGAAATGCGGCGCGCCGAGCAGTTCGCCCTTGAGGTCGTAGGTCCAGCGGTGCAGCGGGCAGACGATGTTCTTGGCGTTGCCGCGGCCATTCATCATGATGGCCTGGCGATGTCGGCACACGTTCGACAGCAGTTCGATGCCGCCCGGGTTGCGCACCAGCATGCGGCCTTCGTCCTCGGCGGCCAGCGTCTGGAAGTCGCCCGCTTCGGGAACCATCAGCTCGTGCCCGACGTAGCCGGGCCCGTTCCGGAACAGCACTTCGAGTTCTTGTTGATGCAGTGCCTCGTCAAAGTAGACGTCGACGGGCAATTGCGTATCAGCCGGCGCCAGCTTGAGCGCGGTGCTGAGATTGGACATTATCCCCACTCCCTATAAACAGGCGAAAGCAGTGAACAACCCAACCATCGAAATATGAATCGATTTGGGAAACCGTGTCAGACGAGCGGGATCGGAGCCGGTTCCCCCGGCTTCGCAAAGCCGGAAATGTGCATCGTGGACGCAACAGGTTCCGAACTCGCTGACGAGCCGGGGATTGTACCCGAGCCGAAAAATTAAGGGACTGATTTTTTTAGGTTTTTAGCGAAAAAGTCGACCCGGGTCGTCACGGAGGTGCCCCTTCGGGCGCATTCGGAAAGACGACCCGGGCGCACACGTCACTTCCTTGTCAAAAGGGGGTGATAAGTGCACGCTCCGCACCCGGCTATCCCGGATGTGGATCAGACTGTTCAGCGAGCCAGCCCCGGTTTGGCGTAAAATCGCGAATTCCCCTGAACAAGGCCTGACATGCCAAGAACGACGACCACCCCGGTCCAGCCCGAAGATACGTCGGCCGCCAGCGTGCCGCCGGCGTCCTACGAGGCCGCAATGGCCGAGCTGGAGACGCTGGTGGCGAGCATGGAAAGCGGCGAGCTGCCGCTGGAAGCGTCGCTGGCAGCCTACCGTCGCGGTGCGGAACTGGTGCGTTACTGCCAGCAAAGCCTGGAGCGGGTGGCCCAGCAGGTCAAGGTACTGGAAGGCGACGCCCTCAAGCCGCTGGCTGGCGATTCGCGTTCCGACAACAACAGTAACGGCGCAGATTTCGAATGAGCGATTTCGCTACCTGGATGCGGGCGCAAGGCGCCCGGGCCGAGGCGGCCCTGGACGCGGCCCTGCCGTCCACGGACACAATTCCACACACGTTGCATGAGGCCATGCGCTATGCTGTTCTCGGCGGTGGCAAGCGGGTACGCCCGCTGCTGGTGCATGCCGCCGGCGAAATGGCGGGTGCGACACCCGAGGCCTGCGACGCGGCGGCTTGTGCCGTCGAAATGATCCACGCCTATTCGCTGGTCCACGACGACATGCCCTGCATGGACGACGACGACCTGCGCCGCGGCCGTCCCACGGTCCACAAGGCCTACGACGAAGCCACGGCGCTGCTGGTGGGCGACGCGCTGCAGACGCAGGCGTTCATCGTGCTGGCGCAGACGCCCGCGCTGAGCACCGAGGCACGCCTGAAGCTGGTGGCCGAACTGGCGCTGGCGTCGGGCTCGGTGGGCATGTGCGGCGGCCAGGCCATCGACCTGCAGCACGTGGGCCAGGCCATGACCCGCGAGGCGCTGGAAGGCATGCACCGCATGAAGACCGGTGCGCTGCTGCGGGCCAGCGTGCGCATGGGAGCGTTGTGCGGAAGCATCGACGCGGCCGGTCTTGCGGCGATTGATCAATATGCGGCGGCCGTGGGATTGGCATTCCAGGTGGTGGACGATATTCTCGACGTCACCGCCGATACGGCCACGCTCGGCAAGACCGCCGGGAAGGATGCCGCCAACGACAAGCCGACCTATGTGTCGCTGCTTGGTCTGGATGCCGCACGCGCACTGGCCTCCCAGCTGCGCACGGACGCCCACGAGGCGCTGGCGGGATTCGGCGCACGCGCCGGCCGGCTGGCCGAACTGGCCGACCTGATCGTGCTGCGCTCAAACTGAACTGACAAGCCGGACGCACAGAATCCGGCGGCCGAACGGACAACATGACCTACACGCTGCTCAACAATATCGACGACCCCGCGGACCTGCGCCGCCTGGACCGGCGCGAGCTTGGCACGCTTGCCGACGAACTCCGCGCCTACGTGCTCGAATCGGTCTCGCAGACCGGCGGACACCTGTCGTCAAACCTTGGCACGGTGGAGCTGACCATTGCGCTGCACTACGTGTTCGACACACCGAACGACCGCGTGGTCTGGGACGTGGGTCACCAGAGCTACCCCCACAAGATCCTGACCGGCCGCCGCGACCGCATGTCCACGCTGCGCCAGTACGGTGGTATCTCCGGCTTCCCGCGTCGCTCGGAAAGCGAATACGACACCTTTGGCACGGCCCACTCGTCGACCTCGATCTCGGCGGCGCTGGGCATGGCGCTGGGCGCACGCACCATGGGTCACAATCGCGTGGGTATCGCCGTGATCGGCGATGGCGCGATGACCGCCGGCATGGCTTTCGAGGCCATGAACAACGCCGGTGTCTACAAGGACCTGCCGCTGCTGGTGGTGCTGAACGACAACGACATGTCGATCTCGCCGCCGGTGGGCATGCTGAACAAGCACCTGGCGCGCCTGATGTCGGGCCAGTTCTACGCGGCCACCAAGAAGGGCATCGAACGCGTGCTGTCGGTGGCGCCGCCGGTGCTGGAGTTCGCCAAGCGCCTGGAAGAACATGCCAAGGGCATGGTCGTGCCGGCCACGCTGTTCGAGGAATTCGGCTTCGACTACATCGGCCCGATCGACGGTCATGACCTGGAATCGCTGGTGCCGACGCTGCAGAACATCCGCCAGCGCGCGCTGGAAGGCCATGGTCCGCAGTTCCTGCACGTGGTGACCAAGAAGGGCCAGGGCTACAAGCTGGCCGAGGCCGACCCGATCCTCTACCACGGCCCGGGCAAGTTCAATCCGGCCGAGGGCATCCGTCCGTCGGCCAAGCCGTCGCGCAAGACCTACACGCAGGTGTTTGGCGAATGGCTGTGCGACATGGGCGCCGCCGACAAGCGCCTGGTTGGCGTGACGCCGGCCATGCGCGAAGGCTCGGGCATGGTCGAGTTCGAGAAGCGCTTCCCGGACCGCTACTACGACGTGGGCATTGCCGAGCAGCACGCGGTGACGTTCGCGGGTGGCCTGGCCTGCGAGGGCCTGAAGCCGGTGGTGGCGATCTACTCGACGTTCCTGCAGCGCGGCTATGACCAGCTGATTCACGACGTGGCCCTGCAGAACCTGCCCGTGGTGTTCGCGCTGGACCGCGCGGGCCTGGTGGGCGCCGACGGTGCCACCCACGCCGGCGCGTACGACATCCCGTTCCTGCGCTGCATTCCGAACATGATGGTGATGACGCCTTCCGACGAGCAGGAATGCCGTCAGTTGCTGACCACCGCCTACCAGCAAGATTGCCCCACCGCCGTGCGCTACCCGCGCGGCGCCGGCGTGGGCGTGGCCACCGAGGCCGCGCTGACCGCGCTGCCGGTGGGCAAGGGCGAGATCCGCCGCGAAGGCGAGGCCCGTGCCGGCCAGCGCGTGGCGATCCTCGCGTTCGGCTCGATGCTGCATCCGGCGCTGACCGCCGCGGAAGCGCTCGGCGCCACCGTGGCCAACATGCGCTTTGTGAAGCCGCTCGACGTGGACCTGGTCAAGCAGCTCGCCGCGAACCACGACTACCTGGTGACGGTGGAAGAGGGCGCGGCAATGGGCGGTGCCGGCGGCGCCGTGCTCGAAGCGCTGGCCGAGGCCGGCATCGAGATCCCGACGCTGGTGCTGGGCCTGCCCGACAAGTTCATCGACCACGGCGATCCGGCGTTCCTGCTGTCGCAATGCGGCCTGGATGGCGCGGGCATCGAGCGTTCGGTGCGCGAGCGCTTCAATCTGGCCGAGCAGCCGGTGAAGGTGGCCACGCGCGTGGCCTGACGCTCCGGCGCCGTTGGCGCGACGCACGAACAACCGGCGCGGCATTCCCGCGCCGGTTTTGTTTTGGCGGCCATGCCATGGCAGGAAGCTGCACCGCGGGGGCATTCTCCGCACGAAATACGCGGATTCACGCGTGCCGGCAGCGGCTCTTTGCAATATTGCGTAGAATCGCGATTCCCATTTTCGTGTTCGCAGCTACGGGCCGGCGCCCCATGGAAGCTTGCTTCCTGCCCGGACCCGTCGTTTCACACTCGTTGCGCGGCGTGGAGAAATCCTGCGAAAACGCCGCGACCGTAAGGAATCGCCGCCGTCCCGCGCGCGGCGTCCTGGAGGAAACCGTAGATGAATGACATCAATCCCGCCTTCGTGATGCCCGACGTGCAAGCGAGCGTCGATACGCGCCAGATCGTGATCCAGCGCGTGGGCGTGAAGGGCGTGCGCTATCCGCTGACGCTGAAGACGCCCGCCGGCGACGTGGGCACGGTTGGCACGTTCAACCTCGACGTGCGGCTGCCGGCCGACCAGAAGGGCACGCACATGTCGCGCTTCGTGGCGCTGCTGGAAGACCATCGCGCACCGCTGGACCTGGCCGGTTTCCGCGGCCTGCTCGACGACATGCTGGTGCGCCTGGAAGCCGATGCCGGCCGCATCGAAGTCAAGTTCCCGTACTTCATCAGCAAGACCGCGCCGGTCTCGGGCGTGCAGTCGCTGCTCGACTACGAGGTGACGCTGGCGGGCGAGAAGCGCGACGGCCAGACGCGCCTGTTCCTGACGGCGCTGGTGCCCGTCACCAGCCTGTGCCCGTGCTCGAAGAAGATCTCGCAGTACGGCGCCCACAACCAACGCTCGCACATCACGATGCAGGTGGAACTGGCTGGCGACCTCGACGTGGAAACGCTGGTGCGCATGGCCGAGGAAGAGGCGTCGTGCGAACTGTGGGGCCTGCTCAAGCGCCCGGACGAGAAGTTCGTGACCGAGCGCGCCTACGAGAACCCGAAGTTCGTGGAAGACCTGGTGCGCGATATCGCCATGCGCCTGAACGCCGATGCACGCATCGTGGCGTACACGCTTGAAGCCGAGAACTTCGAGTCGATCCACAATCACAGCGCCTATGCCGTGATCGAGCGCGACAAGCGCCTGGGCTGACGCGCTGATATGGCGCCCCGCTTGCCGCGCGGGGCAGGGCGCCGGTCAAAAATCGGCGCTTTCCTACGAAGCCTGCATGCCGGCCGCGCTGGCACTTGCCGTGTCGGGCAGCCGGATGTCGGACAGATCCCAGCGTGGCGTCACGCCGTAGTCGTAGTCATGGCGCGCCAGCTGGGGTGCGGCCTGCAGGCGCATGGCGCCGGCGAAGGCGATCATGGCGCCGTTGTCGGTGCAGAAGGCCAGGTCGGGATAGAACACCTCCACCTTGCGGCGCCGGCCCATCTCGTTCAGCCGCTCGCGCAGCTGCCGGTTGGCGCCCACGCCGCCGGCCACCACCAGGCGCTTGTGGCCGGTCTGCTTCAGAGCGTTGAACGACTTGGCGGCGAGCACGTCGACGATGGCGTCGACGAACGAGCGTGCCAGGTTGGCGCGGTCCTGTTCGCAGGCGTTGCCGAGCTTGCGCGTCTGCGTCAGCACGGCGGTCTTGAGGCCCGCGAACGAGAAATCGAGGTTGCCCGAATGCAGCATCGGACGCGGCAGCTCGAACGAGCCCGGATTGCCGAATTCCGCCAGCCGCGACACCTCTGGTCCGCCCGGATAGCCCAGGCCCAGCAGCTTGGCCGTCTTGTCGAAGGCCTCGCCGGCGGCGTCGTCGAGCGTCTCGCCCAGCAACGTATAGTCGCCAATGCCTTTGACTTCCATCAGCTGCGTATGGCCGCCCGACACCAGCAGCGCCACGAACGGGAACGGCGGCGGGGCGTCGGTCAGCAACGGCGAGAGCAGATGGCCTTCCAGGTGGTGCACGCCCACCATCGGCACGCCCAGCGCAAAACCCAGCGCGTTGGCCACCGAGGCGCCCACCAGCAGCGCGCCGGCCAGGCCGGGGCCCTGCGTGTAGGCGATGGCTTCGATGTCCGCGCGGGTGCGTCCGGCATCGTCCAGCACCTGTTGCAGCAGCGGCAGCACGCGGCGGATATGGTCGCGCGAGGCCAGTTCGGGCACCACGCCACCGTATTCGCGGTGCATGGCAACCTGGGAGTGCAGCGCATGCGCCAGCAGGCCGGCCTTCGTGTCGTAAAGGGCCAGCCCGGTTTCGTCGCAGGAGGATTCGATACCGAGGACAAGCATGGGAATTCTGGTGCGGCCGGCGCGGTTCTCGCCGCAACTGCAGCGATCTTGCCGGCAAAATCGGAAGGCCAGCAGGGTAGCACAAGGTGGCGCCCGATGCTTGGACACCCCGCCATTCGCTACAATCGCGGCTTCTTGAAAGGGCGACATGACACAAGGCAGGAAAGACCGGTTCGACGTGGCGGTGCTGGGCGCGGGTGCGGCCGGCATGATGTGTGCGGCCGTGGCCGGCCAGCGCGGCGCGCGCGTGGTACTGATCGACCATGCCACGCGGCTGGCCGAGAAGATCCGGATCTCGGGCGGCGGGCGCTGCAACTTCACCAACCTGCAGGCCGGGCCGGCCAACTACCTGTCGGCCAACCCGCATTTCTGCCGCTCGGCGCTGGCGCGCTATACGCCGCAGGACTTCCTCGCGTTGCTGCGCCGCTACGACGTGGGCTGGCACGAGAAGCATCGCGGACAGCTGTTCTGCAACGACAGCGCCGAAGACATCATCCACCTGCTGCGCGCGGAATGTGACGCGGGTGGCGTGCACTGGCAGACCGGCTGCACGATCGACGAGATCCGCAAGGAAGGCGATGACTACCTGCTGCTGACCACGCAGGGCACGATACGCGCGGGCGCCGTGGTGGTGGCCACCGGCGGTCTGTCGATCCCGAAGATCGGCGCCACGGATTTCGGCTACCGCATTGCACGCCAGTTCGGTCTCAAGCTCGTGGAAACGCGTCCAGCGCTGGTGCCGCTGACGTTCGACGGGCAGGCCTGGCAGCCATTCGTGCCGCTGGCCGGGGTGTCGATGGAAGTCGATATCGCCACGGGCAGCGGCAAGACGGCGGGAGCGTTCAAGGAAGACCTGCTGTGGACGCATCGCGGGCTCTCCGGCCCCGCCGTGCTGCAGATTTCGAGCTTCTGGCGGCCAGGCACGCCAATCGAGATCGACCTGTTCGACGGCGAAGACGCCGCCGACTGGCTGATCGGCCACAAGAAGGGCAGCCGCAAGCACCTGAACAACCTGCTGGGCGAGCGCCTGCCCGCGCGGCTGGCCGATGCCTGGTGCGCGGCGGCTGGCTTGCCGGGCGCGCAATCGGTGGCAGACATGCCCGACAAGGCGCTGCGCCAGCTGGGCGAGGCGCTGAACCGCTGGCGGCTGGTGCCGTCCGGTACGGAAGGCTACAAGAAGGCCGAGGTCACGCTCGGCGGGGTGGATACGCGCGGACTGTCGTCGGCCACGATGATGGCCCGCGACGTGGCGGGCCTCTATTTCATCGGCGAAGTGGTGGACGTCACCGGGTGGCTAGGCGGATACAACTTCCAGTGGGCCTGGGCGTCGGCCGTGGCGGCCGGCGAGGCGGTGGCCGAAGCGGCGCGCGGCGCAGCGGGGCAGGGCTAGCGCCCGATCAGGCGAGGGGCGGAGGCCGCTGGACGGCAGGTGTTGCGCGCGGCGCACGCGTGGCGTGGCGGGGCAGGGTTGGGGCGGGCGTCCATGTGCAGTGTCACAGGCCTTGCGCTACAATCGGCGCTCTCGAAAAACGGCTGGCCGCCGCCGGCATGTGATCCTGCTTCCTCTTTCCTTTTTGGCCAAATGACCACGATTCGCCTGAAAGAAAATGAACCGTTCGAAGTTGCGATGCGCCGCTTCAAGCGGACCATCGAGAAGATTGGACTGATTACGGAACTGCGCGCGCGCGAGTTTTACGAGAAGCCGACCGCCGAGCGCAAACGCAAGCGGGACGCGGCGGTCAAGCGCACCCACCGGCGCCTGCGCAGCCAGATGCTGCCGAAGAAACTCTACTGACCGGCGCCCCCGACGCGCCCGTCGCGTCAGCCACAACCCGCTGTGAGCATGGCTCCGGCGGGTTTTTGCGCTATGGTCCCAGTTGACCTATTTTTTGGAAGATTGCCATGTCCCTGAAAGCCCGCATCACCGACGACATGAAGGCCGCCATGCGCGCCCGCGAAACCGATCGCCTGGGCACCATCCGCCTGCTGCTGGCCGCCATCAAGCAGCGCGAGGTGGATGACCGCGTGGAACTCGACGACGCCGCCGTGACGGCCGTCGTGGACAAGATGATCAAGCAGCGCAAGGACTCGATCTCCCAGTTCGAACAGGCCGGCCGCGACGACCTGGTGGCCAAGGAGAAGGCCGAAGTGGACGTGCTGGTGGCCTACATGCCGGCCCAGCTGTCGGAGGCCGAAGTGGCCGCCGAGGTGCAGAAGGCCGTGGCCGAGGCCGGCGCCACCGGTCCGCAGGACATGGGCAAGGTCATGGGCCTGGTCAAGGCTCGCCTGGCCGGCCGCGCCGACATGACGGCGGTGTCGGGTCTGGTCAAGGCCGCCCTGGCGCCGAAATAATTGACAGTTCCATCAGATATAAGCACGATTACCAGTCGTGATGCGGGTACTTGCCAGCGGGTTGAGGGGAGTTGGCGGTCATTGTCGGCAAAGTCCGGCGCCGCGTTGCGGCTGCACTACAATGAATCGATAGCGGCCGGGCGACGTTCCGGTCACGCATTCCAGAAAAACGGCCGCCGGTACGTCCGGCAGGCCTTTGTATCAGGACGGTCAGTCGGGTGATTCCGCAATCCTTCATTCAGGACCTGCTCAACCGCGTGGATATTGTCGACGTGGTGGGCAAGTACGTGCAGCTGAAGAAGGGCGGCGCCAATTTCATGGGCCTCTGCCCGTTCCACAACGAGAAGTCCCCTTCGTTCACGGTTTCGCCGACCAAGCAGTTCTATCACTGCTTCGGCTGCGGCGCGCATGGCTCGGCCATCGGCTTCCTGATGGAGTATTCCGGGCAGTCCTACCCCGACGCGGTACGCGAGCTGGCCCAGTCGGTGGGCCTGTCGGTGCCCGAGGAGCGCAACAGCCTGCCGCCCGCCCAGCGTGCGGAGCAACAGGCCAGGTCCGTGGCACTCAGCGATGCCATGACCCGCGCCACCGATTTCTACAAGAAGCAGCTGCGCGGGGCGCCGCAGGCCATCCAGTATCTGAAGGGCCGGGGCCTGACCGGCGAGATTGCCGCCCACTTCGGCCTGGGCTATGCGCCCGATGACTGGCAGGGCCTGGAATCGGTGTTCGGCAGTTATCGCGACGATGCCATTGCCGCGCCGCTGATCGAGAATGGCCTGTTGATCGAATCGCAGGACAAGCGCGACGCCGACGGCAAGCCGCGCCGCTACGACCGTTTCCGCGACCGCATCATGTTCCCGATCCGCAATACCAAGGGCAATGTGATCGGGTTTGGCGGGCGTGTGATGGGGCAGGGCGAGCCTAAATACCTGAATTCCCCCGAAACGCCGCTTTTCAGCAAGGGTACGGAGCTTTACGGCCTGTTCGAGGCGCGCCACGCGATTCGCGAGAACGGCTACGTGCTGGTGGTGGAAGGCTATATGGACGTGGTGGCGCTGGCCCAGCTGGGTTTCGCCAACGCCGTGGCCACGCTGGGCACCGCCTGTACGGCCGTACACGTGCAGAAGCTGCTGCGCCAGACCGACGCCGTGGTGTTCTCGTTCGATGGTGACGCGGCGGGTCGCCGCGCGGCGCGCCGCGCGCTGGAGGCCTGCCTGCCCCACGTGGCCGACAACAAGACCATCCGCTTCCTGTTCCTGCCCGCCGAGCACGACCCGGACAGCTACGTGCGCGAGGAAGGCACCGATGCCTTTGCCCGCCAGGTGCAGAATGCGATGCCACTGTCGCGCTTCCTGCTCCAGATCGTTACCGAGGAACAGGATTTGCGGCAGGCTGAGGGCCGCGCCCGTGCCCAGTACGAAGCCAAGCCGCTGCTGCAGGCCATGCCGGCCGGTGGGCTGCGGCTACAGATTGTGCGCGAACTTGCCGATGCTACCGGTACGACGCCGGCCGAGATCGAGGCGGTGTGCGGGCTGGGCAGCGATTCGTCGCGGGTGGGGCGTTTTGCCCAGCCACGGCCGCGCGCCCGCCGTCAGGCGCCCACGGGGCTCGAACAGCGGGTGATCCAGCTGTTGATGAGCTATCCCGTGCTGGCCGCGCGGCTAGAGGATGATGCGCGGGCGCTGCTGCTGGACCCGCAGCGGCCGGAAACCGAGGTGCTGGCGCACCTGGTGGCCGCGTGCGATGGCATCCAGGGCGATGTGAACTTCGCGGCATTCAGCGAGCAACTGGCCCAGACGCCCTACGCGGACGTCTATGCCACGGCCCGGGCGGCGGTGCTCAAGGAAGAGATTGAAGAGGAACCCGCCACGATGGAATTCGATGGCGCGATCCACAAGCTGCTGGCCGATCCGCTGCAGCGCGAGCTGGAGACCCTGCAGGCGGCCATCGTCGCCGGCAGTGCCGACGAGGCGGCCAAGTCGCGCTTCCGCTGGCTGGTGGCGGAAGTGCAGCGGCGCCGGCAGATGGGCTGGCGACCGGCCACGGCGGATAGCCAGTAGCTGTTGCAACAAAAGACGACGAAAAACGCTGCAGACAAGTTTTTCGGCTTGAGCCGTTGAGCATGTGGCCCCAACTGACGGACGAATCCGGGGTCTAAACGCTTAAGCCTTGATTTTTCAGGTGAAAACCTCACCTGTGAGGAAGCCGGGGGTTGGCGACGTGCTACAATGCCCGGTTTGGATTGCGAAATCTCTCTCCAGTACTGGCGAAAGTGAGCGTGCCAATGGCAAAGGCCAAAGCAACCGAAAGGGTAGCCGGAAAGGCTCCCTCCAAAGCTCCCCAATCAGGGAGCGGCAAGGCGTCCGTGAAAACAACGGCGGCGAAGACTTCGACCGCGTCAGTCAGGACGACATCAGCCCGGTCTGCGCCAGCAAAATCCGTGCGTAGCGCTTCGGCGCCCGCCGGAACCACTTCCGCCAGGAATCGCACATCCGAAAATTCAAAGCCCTCGACTTCGGCACGCGAGAGCGGCAGCAGCGCCAATACTAGCGGCAGTAATGCCGCTGCACCAGTGAAAGGCAAGAGTATCACCGTGGCGAAACAGCAGAATACCGAAGTCGAGAGCAAGCGTGCGGCAACAACGGCCGGCACCCGGAACAGCAGCGCCCGTCCTACAGGCGATGCTGCAGCCGCGCCGAAGGCCCGTGCCGCGACTCCCGCATCCGTTGCATCCGAGCGGTCCGCCGCCCCGGCCCCGGCAGTCAAGCCGGAGCCGAAGAAGCGCGGCCGCAAGCCGAAGGCTGAGATGCAGCAAGTAGACAGCACCATCGAAGACGTGACTGAAGAGCTTTACGACAACGACGCGCCCGCGGCCCCGGCTGCGGCTCCCAAGACCGAAAAGCAGAAGGCCAAGGACCGCAAGGCCAAGGAAAAGGCGCTGCTCAAGGAATTCGCATCGTCCAACCAGGCCGGTAGCGAGGAAGAGCTGGAAGTCCGCCGCCAGAAGCTCAAGGCGCTGATCAAGCTGGGCAAGTCGCGTGGCTACCTGACCTATGCGGAGATCAACGATCACCTGCCGGACGACATGGTCGATTCGGAGACGATCGACACGCTGGTTGCCACGCTGAACGACATCGGCATTGCCGTCTATGAGCAGGCGCCCGACGCCGAGACGCTGCTGCTGAACGACAACGCCCCGTCGGCCACCAGCGAGGAAGAGGCCGAGGAAGAAGCCGAAGCCGCGCTGTCGACCGTCGACTCCGAATTCGGCCGCACCACCGACCCGGTCCGCATGTACATGCGCGAGATGGGTACCGTGGAGCTGCTGACGCGCGAGGGCGAAATCGAGATCGCCAAGCGTATCGAAGCCGGTCTGAAGGACATGGTCATGGCCATCTCGGCCTGCCCGGTCACGATCTCGGAAATCCTGGCCAGCGCCGAGCGCGTGGCCAACGAAGAGATCAAGATCGACGAATTCGTCGACGGCCTGATCGACCCGAACGCCGAGGAAGTCCAGGACAACTCGCCCGCCGCCCAGGCAGCGGCGTCCGATGAGGACGACGAGGAGTCGGAGGAAGAAGGCGAAGACGGCGACGAGGAAGAGGACGACGAAGGCGGTGCCGGCGCCGGTGCCTCGGCACGCCAGCTCGAAGAGCTGAAGGTTGCCGCGCTGGAGAAATTCCGCATCATCGCCGAGCAGTTCGACAAGATGCGCCGCGCCTTCGAGAAGGAAGGCTACAAGTCGAAGCCGTACGTGAAGGCCCAGGAGGCCATCCAGGCCGAGCTGATGGGCATCCGCTTCACCGCGCGCAATGTCGAGCGCCTGTGCGACACGCTGCGTGGCCAGGTGGACGAAGTGCGCAAGCTGGAACGCGCCATCCTGAACATCGTGGTGGACAAGTGCGGCATGCCGCGTTCGGACTTCGTGGCCCGCTTCCCGGGCAACGAGACGAACCTGGACTGGATCCAGACCATCGTGGCCGACAACAAGGGCTACAGCACGATCGTCGAGCGTAACGTGCCGGCCGTGCACGAGCTGCAGCAGAAGCTGATCGACCTGCAGGCCCGCGTGGTGCTGCCGCTGAAGGAACTGAAGGACGTCAATCGCAAGATGTCCGAAGGCGAGAAGCGTGCCCGCGAAGCCAAGCGTGAAATGACCGAGGCCAACCTGCGTCTGGTGATCTCGATCGCGAAGAAGTACACGAACCGTGGCCTGCAGTTCCTGGATCTGATCCAGGAAGGCAACATCGGCCTGATGAAGGCCGTGGACAAGTTCGAATACCGCCGCGGCTACAAGTTCTCCACGTACGCCACGTGGTGGATTCGCCAGGCCATCACGCGCTCGATCGCCGACCAGGCTCGTACCATCCGTATCCCGGTTCACATGATCGAAACGATCAACAAGATGAACCGGATCTCGCGCCAGATCCTGCAGGAAACCGGCAACGAGCCGGATCCGGCAACGCTGGCCGAGAAGATGGAGATGCCCGAGGACAAGATCCGCAAGATCATGAAGATCGCGAAGGAACCGATCTCCATGGAAACGCCGATCGGTGACGACGACGATTCGCATCTGGGTGACTTCATCGAAGACACGAACACGCTGGCCCCGGCCGAGGCCGCGCTGCATGGTTCGATGCGCGATGTGGTGAAGGACGTGCTGGACAGCCTGACGCCGCGCGAAGCCAAGGTGCTGCGCATGCGTTTCGGTATCGAAATGAGCACGGACCACACGCTGGAAGAAGTGGGCAAGCAGTTCGACGTCACGCGTGAGCGTATCCGTCAGATCGAGGCCAAGGCGCTGCGCAAGCTGCGCCACCCGAGCCGCTCCGACAAGCTGAAGAGCTTCCTGGAAGGCAGCTAAGCATCACGCCTTCTAAGGGCCTCTAGCTCATGCCTGGTTAGAGCAGCGGACTCATAATCCGTTGGTGCCGTGTTCGACTCACGGGAGGCCCACCAATGAACAAAGGGGTTACGGTTGATGCCGTAACCCCTTTTTTTCGTCCTGGATCTGGTCCTCGGTTGCGTCTTCTGCGGCGAAGGCTTACCCGCGTCCGGCCCTGCGCTGCGCGGTGAGCGCCAGCGCCGCCCAGTCTTTCTGGCCATCGCCGTGGGCAATGGCTTCGGTGTGGGCGTCGCGCAGGGTGCTGGCCAGGGTCATCGGTACGTTGGCCAGTTCGCCGGCTTCCATGGCCAGGCGGACGTCCTTGCCGCCTAGCGCGAGCTTGAAGCCGGCGGGTTCGAAGCGGTTCTCGGCGATGGCGCCGCCGTAGATCTTGTAGACCGGCGCCGCGAACACGGTGGCCGTGACGAGGTCCAGGAACGCGGCCGGGTCGACGTCGTAGCCTTGTGCCAACGCCGCGCCTTCGCTCATGGCGCCGATGGCCGCGCCGATCATGAAGTTCACGCCCAGCTTTACCGCATTGGCTTGCTCGGGCTTGTCGCCGAAGACCCAGGTCTTCTGGCCGAGTACGTCGAACAGCGGCTGCACCGTGGACAAGGCCTGGGCGTGGCCGGCGGCCAGGATATTGAGCTGGCCGGCTTCGGCCACGTTGACGCGCCCCAGTACCGGCGCCGCGACATAGGCCACGCCGCGCGCCGCGTGCAGCGTGGCAAGCTCGCGGGCCAGGGCCACGGACACCGTGCCCATGTTGATATGGATGGCGCCCTTGCCGAGCGTGTCGAGCACCTTGCCGTCGATCACGGTGTCGCGCGTGGCGGCGTCGTCGGCCAGCATCGTGATCAGCACGTCGGCGCCCTGGGCGGCCTCGGCGGGGCTGGCGGCACCATGCGCGCCCAGTTCGACCAGCCGGGAAACCGGCGAAGGCGAGCGGTTCCAGGCGCGTACCGGGTAGCCGGCCTTGATCAGGTTCGTGGCCATCGGCAGGCCCATCGTGCCGAGTCCGAGAAAAGCGATTTGCATGGCAGCCTCCTGTGGCATCCGCTGCGTCGGATTGCAGCTTGGCGTCCATCGAGACACCGGATGCGAAAGGTCGCACGGTAGCACGCGCCGCAAAACGGCGTATTGGCCCTGCAACACACGTGGAGTACGCGGCACGCCTCTACGCTCGGCGGCACGCTTGCGGTTTGGCGTGTAGTCGTCCCGGGCCGGCGGCGCTGGCTATGCCCGGTCCGCCACGGCGACCTTGACCTGCTTGAGCGCGTGGAACGGCTCAAGCTGCGTGGCGCTGGCCTCGGCATCGGTCACCAGCGTCCAGGCGCGTTCGAGCGGCGTCCAGTGTTGCTGGCGGGCGCGGCCGAGCTTGGTGGAGTCCACCAGTACGAAGATATCGGCGGCCTGGCGGATGATGCATTCCTTCAGGTAGGCCTGCTCGGCGCTGGCCTCGCACAGGCCCACGCCGGCCACCACGCCGTCGGCGCCCAGGAAGGCCTTGTCGACGCTGATGCGGGACAGCGCCACCTGCGCCAGCGGACCAAACGTGCCCATGCTCGACGGCCGCACGTCGCCGCCGATCAGCGTCACGCGAATCTTCGGCAGGCCGGCCAGCGCCGTCACCGCGAGCAAGTTGGTGGTGTAGACGTGCAGGTCTTCGCGCACGGCCAGCAGACGCGCCAGCGCGGCGGCCGTGGTGCCGCTGTCCAGCAGCACGGCGTCGCCGTCCTGCACGAAGCTGGCCGCCAGGCGCGCGATGGCGTCTTTCTGTTCCCGCTGCAGCGCCTTGCGTTCCTCGAGCGACGCCTCGGGTTCGTGGCCGCCCACCTGCATCAGCGCGGCGGCGCCGCCGTAGGTGCGCACGATGCGGCCTTCGCGCGCCAGCGCGGTAAGGTCGCGGCGCACCGTGGCTTCGGACACACCAAGGCTCGCCGTCAGGCGCTCGACGTTGGCCTCCTCGCCGGCAAGCACGAGTTCGAGGATGGCGCGGCGACGGTCGGCGGCTTTCATGAGAGGGGGGCGGAAATGAAAAAGGGGATCGAAAAAACGATCCCCGATCTTACCGCAGCATGTCTGTCACGCGCGGCGCGTGGCCAGTTCCGCGCCCTGGCGCAGCGCTTCCAGCAGGCTGCGTTCGTCGGCAATGCCCTTGCCGGCGATGTCGAACGCCGTGCCGTGGTCCACCGAGGTGCGGATGACCGGCAGGCCCACCGTGATGTTCACGCCGGCTTCCAGGCCCAGCACCTTCACGGGGCCATGGCCCTGGTCGTGGTACATCGCCACGACGAGGTCGAAGTCGCCACGGCCGGCGCGATAGAACAGCGTATCGGCGGGCAGCGGGCCTTCCACGTCCACGCCCTGCGCGCGCAGCTTTTCCACGGCCGGGATGATCTTCTGCTCTTCCTCGCCCTGGCCGAAGAGGCCATTCTCGCCGGCGTGCGGGTTGATGCCGCAGACACCGATGCGCGGCGCGGCGATGCCGGCGCGCTTGAGCGTGGTGTTGCCACGGTCGATGGTGCGTTCCACCAGGCCCGGCTCGATCTTGCGGATGGCATCCATCAGGCCGATGTGGGTGGTCACGTGAATCACGCGCAGCTTGGGCGCCACCAGCATCATCGACACCTCCGGCGTGCCGGTCAGGTGGGCCAGCATCTCGGTGTGGCCGGGGAACTTGTGGCCGCCGGCATGCAGCGCTTCCTTGTTGAGCGGCGCGGTGCAGATGGCGTCGATCTTGTCTTCCCGCGTCAGCTGCACGGCGCGCTCGATGTAGCGGAACGCCGCGTCGCCGGCCACGGCCGACAGCTTGCCGAACGGCAGGTCTTCCGGAATCAGTTGCAGGTCGATGCAGTCGATCGTGCCCATCTCGAAACGGGCTTCCTCCGGTTGCTGGATGGCCCGCACCTTCAGGTTCGAGGCCACCAGGCGGCCGGCTTGCTCGAGCCGGCGCGCGTCGCCAATCACCAGCGGGCGGCACTGTGCATAGACGCTGGCGTGGGCCAGGCTCTTGACGATGACTTCGGGGCCGATGCCCGTGGCATCACCCATCGTGATGCCGATAACCGGAATGTAGTCGCTCATGTGTCTTGGTCCCGTTCTGTGGGTAATCAGTCTTGTCGATCTTCGCGGTCTTGGCGCATGGCCTGCCAGGCCAGCCATAGTGCGGCCTCGGAGCCGAACGCGCCAGCCTTGGTGGCCACGCGGCGCACCGGCGAAGTATTGGATGCGGAGAGCGGCACGCCAGGCTCCACTTCGCGCTGCAGCGTCAGCGCGCCGATGCCGGCCGCGGCCAGCATCGCGCGGGCCGTTTCGCCGCCGGTGGCGATCAGGCCGCCGATCTGGTCGAAGTGGGGCAGTACCAGCTGCGCCAGCGCGGTGGACAGCGCGGGGCCCTCGGCGGGATCGAACGCGTCGTCGCGCCCGATGCTGACCAGCAGGTCGCGGCCGGCCGTCAGTTGCGCGGCCAGGTGTTGCTGCGTGGCGATCCACGCGGGATGGCCCGCGCCGTCGCGCAGCGCCTGCGGCGGTACCACCAGCGCATCGATGCCGGCGCGGCGGCACAGCTGTTCGGCCTGCTTGCCGGACACGCCGGACATGCTGCCAACCAGCGTCAGTACGGGGCCGCCGTGATACGTCGGACGGGTGGCGGGGGCGTGGGTGCGGTCGACCGGCATTGCCGAGGCCAGCGCGCGCGCCAGCCCGCCGGAGCCAACCCAGAACACGGGCGCCGCCAGCGTGGCGGACGCCTGGGCCAGCGTGGCGAGGTCGTCGTCGCTTTCGGCATCGCACACCACCGCCTGGTGGCCTTCGGCCAGCGTGGTCGACAGTTGCGCCTGCACGGCGGCAACACCGTCGCGCAGGGTCGGCAGGGCAATGCGCGCCGTGCGCAGGCCTTGGGCTTCGAGCAGGGCGGCCATGTCGGCAACGCCCGTCAGGCCTTCGAGGCGCCAGATATCGGTGTCTTCCAGCGGCTGGCCGTTCACGTACATGCGGCCATCGCGCGTGGCGCGGCCCGTGGCCGGAAATGCCGGGGCGACGATCGCCAGGCCGGCCACCGGCTGCAGGGCGGCGGTTTCGGCGGCCCAATTGCCGCGCAGTGTGGAATCGATCTTCTTGTACAGGCGACGGCCGGGCGCGGTTCCGCAGCGCCAAGCGTCAAGATTGCGCGCGGCGGCATCGCGTGGCGCCAGGCGCCGGCTGTCGACATCGGCGGCCACCACGTCAGCCGCGATGTCGGCGTCCGCCGAGGGGTCGAGCGTGACCACCGTGCGGGCGCCCTGCGCGGCGAAGCCGATTGCGCAATCGGCCGCGCCGGACAGGTCGTCGGCAATGATCAGCCAGCTCATGCGGCCGTCCTGGCCATGGCGGCGCCAGACTTCAGGGCCACGCGGCGGGCTACGAATGCGGTCAGCAGCGGGGTCAGCACGGCGGTCACCACCACGCAGGCGGCTACCAGGATCGTGGCGTGCTTGGCGGCCTCGGTGTAGACCGGATTGGCCGCCGCCACCAGGGTGGGCACGGCTGCCGCGTTACCGGCGGTACTGGCGGCGGCTACGCCTGCCACGCCGGTGCCACCGCTCAGGCGGTCGGCGATATAGAGCGTGAAGCCGGTCACCACCACCACGGCAACGCCCAGGCCCAGGCCCAGCATGCCGGCCTGCCACACCTTGTGCAGGTCCAGGCCGGCGCCCAGCGCCAGCGCGAAGAACGGAATCATCACGGGCACGGCCTTGCTCAGGAATTCGCGCATCTCGCGGTCGAGGTTGCCGAGGATCATGCCCAGCATCAGCGGCAGGATGCTGCCCACCAGCGTGGGCCACGGGAAGGCGGAAAGACCCGCCACGCCCAGCGTGACCATCGTCAGGAACGGGCCCGACTCCAGCGACATGATGGTGTAGGCGCCCACGTCCTCGGGCTTGCCGTACTGGCCCATCAGCGCCATGTAGAGGCCGCCGTTGGTGTCGTTCATCGCGGCCACCACGGCCAGCGTGGACAAGCCGGCAAACATGCCGGCACTGATCGGCGACTCGCCCAGGAAGTGGCCCAGCACCACGCCCAGCACGATCGCGGTACCCACCTTGGTGGCGAACAGCACGCCGCCCTTCTTGACGATGTACGGCGTGGCCTTGACGCTGATGCTCGCGCCCATGCAGACGTAGAACACCGCCAAGATCGGCAGCGCGCCCGTGAACAGGGCATTCGTGAACGACCCAAAGAACTTCGGGCCATCCGGGGCGAACGTGGCCACCAGCGAACCGATCAGCAAAGGCACGATCATCATGCCGCCCGGCACGCGCTCGATGGCGCGCTTGATATGAATCTGCATCGTCGTCTCCAGCCGCGTGGGGTGCGGCGCTGTGTGTTTTGAGCACGGGTTTGATCGAATCGATCAAACGTGGGGCGAAGTGTAGGCCAATCGGCTCGATTTGACTAGTTCGATCAAAATTGTGATCGAAATGGTCATTTCGTCACGCGCAAGCCGATTCCCCGCGGCTGCGCTATCGTATGGCTCCCGCTGCCCACGCGCGCGTCCCCGCTTCTACGTTCCAACCGTCCAACCCTCCAACGTCCGCCCCAAGGAGCCTGAACCATGAGACTGATCGGCATGCTCGATTCCCCCTACGTGCGCCGCGCCGCCATCACGCTGCGGCTGCTTGGCCTGCCGCATGCGCTGGAGCAGGTGTCGGTGTTCAGCACCTTCGAGCAGTTTCGCGCCATCAATCCGGTGGTCAAGGCCCCCACGCTGGTGTGCGACAACGAGGTGGTGCTGATGGATTCGACGCTGATCATCGACTACGCCGAGGCGCTGGCCGGGCGCAGCCTGATGCCGTCGGCGCTGCCGGAGCGTCAGCGCGCCCTGCGCATCATCGGCGTGGCGCTGGCCGCGTGCGAAAAGGCCGTGCAGCACGTGTACGAGCACAACCTGCGGCCGGCGGAGAAAGTGCATGGGCCGTGGGTGGCACGTGTCGATGGCCAGCGCGCCAGCGCATTCGCGCTGCTCGAAGCCGAGATGCAGACGCTGCCGGTGCCGGCCAGCGAGCAGGAACTCGATCAGGCCGGGCTGACCGCCGCGGTGGTGTGGACCTTCACGCAGGCCTTGCTGCCCGGCCAGGTCGATCCGAAGGAACACCGCGCGCTGGCCGCGTTCACGGCGGCGGTCGAACGATTTCCGGCGTTCCAGGCGCTGCCGCACGCCTGAGGGCGCTCACCGGCGCTGGTTCCGGATGCCGCCTGCGTCATATTGACTGCGCAACCTGTGTGGATCATGTGCGGTACCCCACCATACACCCCGCAATCGGGTGATGTCGCGCCAGGCGCCTTGCCGCAAGATAGCCAGCGGGGTGAACAGGATCCTTGCCCCGCTACCACTTCAGCCCCGCGACCTCCCCGGCCAGCGGGGCTTTTTCATGGGCGCGACGATGTCTGGCTGTCTAGCGGGCCCGCAGGATGGCTTCGATCTTTTCCGCCGCGCTGCGTAGCGGCGGCAGGCAGTGTTGTTCCAGATGCGCCGCGTCGCGGCTGCCCAGCACCATGCTCAGGCCCAGCCCTGCCACCACCTTGCCGGTCTGGTCGTGCAGCGGCACCGAGATGCCCGCGAAGCCGTCGGCCAGTTCGCTGACCAGCGTGCAGTAGCCGTCGGCGCGCACCTGCGCCAGCTTGGTGGTCAGCGCGGGGCGGGACGTGATGGTGAACGGCGTGAGCGGGCGCAGTTCGGCGTGCGCCAGGTAGGCGTCCAGCGCGTCGTCGTCGAGCCCGGCCAGCAGCACGCGGCCCAGCGAATGGGCGTAGGCCGGCATGCGTCGGCCGATGGCCATGTCCACCCGCAACAGCTGGCGCGGTTCCTCGCGCGCCACCAGCACCACCGATTCGCCGTCGAGCATGCCAATCGAACAGCTCTCGCCGGCCTCGGCGCACAGCGCCTGCAGGTAGGGGCGCGCCAGTTGCGGCAGGTTCATCGAGGCAAAGTACGCGTAGCCGAGGTCCATCACTTTCGGCGTCAGCACGAACTGGCGCCCCTGCTGCGCGAGGTAACCGTTGTGCGCAAGCGTCAGCAGCAGCCGCCGCGCCGCCGCGCGCGTGACATCCAGTTCTTCCGCCACTTCCTGCATGGTCAGGCCGCCTGCTCCGCTCGCCTCGCTTGCCCCGCTCGCGTACAGCCGCAACAGCGCCAGCCCCTTGGTCAGGGAGTCGAGCAACTCCTCTTTCCGGGGCGTGTCGGGGGTGTCCTCGGTGGACGGGATGGCGCTTTGCGGCATGGGTCGATTCGGAATTGAGGGAGTTCTGCGGGTCAAACCGGACTTGCGTCCGGCCGTCCGATCCGTATGATAGGCGTTTCGCGAACAATTGTTCGGAAAACGTGGATCGGTAGAAACCACGACAGAACAAGACTCAGGAGACGGCAATGAAGGTGATCACCACCGCGCAGGCAGCGGAACTCGTGCAGAGCGGCTGGACCGTGGCCAGCGCGGGGTTTGTGGGCGCGGGCCATGCCGAAGGCGTGACCGAGGCGCTGGAGCAGCGCTTCCTGCGCGACGGCCTGCCGCGCGACCTGACGCTGGTGTACTCGGCCGGACAGGGCGACCGGGGCGCGCGGGGCGTGAACCACTTCGGCAACGCCGGCATGACGCGCGCCATCGTTGGCGGCCACTGGCGTTCCGCCACGCGGCTTGCCACGCTGGCCATGAACGAGGATTGCGAAGGCTTCAACCTGCCGCAGGGGGTGCTGACGCACCTATACCGCGCCATCGCGGGCGGCAAGCCCGGCGTGATGACCAAGATCGGCCTGCATACGTTCGTGGACCCGCGCACCGCGCAGGACGCGCGCTATCACGGCGGCGCCGTCAACCAGCGCGCCCGCGACGCGATTGCCGCCGGCACGGCCAACTGGGTGGAAGCCGTGGACTTCCGTGGCGACGAGTACCTGTTCTATCCGAGCTTCCGCATCGACTGCGCGCTGATCCGCTGCACCGCGTCGGACCCGCGCGGCAACCTCAGCACGCACCGCGAGGCCTTCCATCACGAGTTGCTGGCGATGGCCCAGGCCGCGCACAACTCGGGCGGCATCGTGATTGCGCAGGTGGAATCGCTGGTGGACTACCACGAGACCCTGCAGGCGATTCATGTGCCGGGCATCCTGGTGGACTACGTGGTGGTCAGCGAGCAGCCCGCCCATCACCAGATGACCTTCGCCGAGACCTACAACGAGGCGTACGTGCGCCCGTGGCGCGGCGAGCGTGCCGACGCCGCGGCCAAGGCACAGGAAGCGGCAGCATTGCCGGCCGCCTCGGCGCCGCTCGATGCCCGCACGATCGTGCAGCGCCGCGCCGTCATGGAACTGGCCGCGCGCAAGCCGCGCGTGGTGAACCTGGGGGTGGGCATGCCGGCCGCCGTGGGGGCGCTGGCGCACCAGGCCGGGCTCGATGGCTTCACGCTGACCGTCGAGGCCGGCCCGATCGGCGGCACCCCCGCCGATGGCCTGAGCTTCGGGGCTTCGGCCTATCCGGAAGCCGTGGTCGACCAGCCCGCGCAATTCGACTTCTACGAAGGCGGCGGCATCGACCTGGCCATCCTGGGCCTGGCCGAACTCGACGGCCATGGCAACGTCAACGTGAGCAAGTTCGGCGAAGGCGAGGGCGCGCTGATCGCCGGCGTGGGCGGCTTCATCAACATCACGCAGAGCGCGCGCGCGGTGGTGTTCATGGGCACGCTGACGGCCGGCGGGTTGGAGATCCGCGCCGAGGACGGCCAACTTGCCATCGTCAAGGAAGGGCGCGTGAAGAAGATCGTGCCCGAGGTGTCGCACCTGAGCTTCAACGGGCCGTACGTGGCTTCGCTGGGCATTCCGGTGCTGTACGTGACCGAGCGCGCCGTGTTCGAGATGCGCGCCGACGCCCAGGGCGAACCGCGCCTGACGCTGGTGGAGATTGCCCCCGGCGTGGACCTGCAGCGCGACGTGCTCGACCAGTGCGCCACGCCGGTGGCGGTGGCTGCAGACCTGCGGCGCATGGACGCCCGGCTGTTCCGTCCCGGCACGATGACGCTCTGAACGCGCGCGCCGGCGCGCTTGGCATCGCACCCATCATTAGAAAGGGCCCGCATCGCCGGGCCAATATTGGAGGAAGCACTGTGCAACACCGTCAAACACGTCGTCTGGCGCTTTCCGCGCTGGCCGCGGCAGCGCTGCTGCCATGCCTGCCCGCATCCGTGCTGGCCCAGCAGACCTTTCCGGACAAGCCGCTCCGCCTGGTGGTGCCGTTTCCGGCCGGTGGCCCGACCGATACCGCCGCGCGCATCATCGGCCAGAAGATGGGCGAGACGCTGAAGCAGACCATCGTCATCGATAACCGCCCGGGCGCCTCGGGCACCATCGGCACCGAAACCGTGGCCAAGGCCGCGCCCGACGGCTACACGCTGGTGATGCTGGCCACGCCCACGCTGCTGGCGCCGCATCTGCTGCCGCGCAAGGGCTACGACATCTTCAAGGACTTCACGCCGGTGGGTAACGCCTACGAGCTGCCGATCGTGATGGTGGTGAACCCGAATTCGCTGCCCGGCGTGACCGACCTGCAGTCGTACATCGCCAAGGCCAAGTCGGAGCCCGGCAAGATGAACTACACGAGCGCGGGCAATGGCAGCTTTGGCCACCTCAGCACCGAGCTGCTGAAGAACCTGGGCCACTTCGACGTGCAGCACGTGCCTTACAAGGGCAGCGCGCCGGCAATTTCCGATCTGCTGGCCGGCCAGGTGCCGATGATGTTCTCGGACATGATCGCCGCGCTGCCGCATATCAAGGCCGGCAAGCTGCGTCCGATCGCGGTGGGGTCAAGCAAGCGCGTGTCGTTCGCGCCCGACGTGAAGACGGTGGCCGAGCAGGGCTTTCCGGGCTTCGACGCCTCGTCGTGGGGCGGCCTGCTGGTGCCGGCCGGCACGCCGAAGGACGTCGTGGCCAGGCTGAGCGACGCGCTCAAGAGCGCGCTGGCCGACCCCACCGTGCAGCAGAAGATGCTTGGGGCGGGCACCGTGGCGTCGTACCAGACGTCCGAGCAACTGGCCACCCGCATGCAGAACGATTATGCGAAGTGGGGCAAGGTGATCCGCGACAACAACATCAAGAGCGACTGAGCAGCGCCCTGAGCGGTGCGCCTGGTCCCGCCGCGGGGTGCGTGGATCAGGCCTGCACCGGCAGTACCTGCTGGAATTGCGACACGCCGTTCAGATCACGAAGGTCCACGGTCATCGCGCGCGACGCGGGATCGATGTTGACCTCGCCAAAGAACTGGAAGCCGGCAAACGGCGACATGTTCTGGGCGGTGGGCGCTTTCTGGTAGACCACGCGCGGGCCGAACGTGTCGTCGAGCGCGTTCGGGCCGAAGCTGCCCGCGTTGAGCGGGCCGGCCACGAATTCCCAGAACGGATCGAAATCCTTGTACTGTGCGCGCTCCGGCGCGTAGTGGTGCGCCGCGCAGTAGTGCACGTCGGCGGTGACCCACACCACGTTCTTGAGCCCGGCCTGCCTGATGCGCGAGAGCAGCCGCGCGGTTTCAAGCTCGCGGCCCAGCGCCGGGCCGTTGCCATTGGCGATGGCTTCCCATCTGGCGCGCCCCTGCGCGTCCTTGCCGTCGGGCACGCCCAGGCCGATCGGCATGTCGGCCGCAATCACTTTCCACGTGGCCTGCGAAGCGGTCAGTTCGGCCATCAGCCAGTCGAGCTGGGCATTGCCCAGGAACGCCGTGGCGGCGCTTTCGCTAGTTTCGCGGTTGTAGCCGTTGGGGCCGCGGTAGCTGCGCATGTCGAGCACGAACACGTCGAGCAGCGGGCCGTAGGCGATCTTGCGATGCACGCGTTCGGCCAGGCCCTGGCGGTGCCAGCGCATCGGCGCGTTTTCCAGGAAGGCGCGGCTGCCGCGCGCCACCAGCAGGCGCACGTCCTTCTCGGTGTAGCGGGCGTCGGCGGACAGGTCCTTCGCATCGGACCAGTTGTTGGTCACCTCGTGGTCGTCCCACTGCCAGATCTGCGGCACTTCACTGGCGAAGCGGCGCACATTGACGTCCATCATGTTGTAGCGATGACGGCCGCGGAACTCCCTGAGCGTCTCGGCTACCTTGCTGACTTCCTCGGTCACGACGTTGCGCCAGATGCGGCCGTCCTCGGCGCGCTGCTCGGCCTGGATTGGGCTGTCGGCATAGATCGTGTCGCCGCTGTGGATGAAGAAGTCGGGGTTGCGCTGGCGCATGGCTTCGTAGATGCGCATGCCGCCGAGGTCGGGGTTGATGCCCCACCCCTGGCCCACGGTGTCGCCCGACCACACAAAGCGCACCGGCTTGTCGGCGGTCAGGGCCCGGGTGCGGAAGCTGCCCGTCATCCAGGCGCCCTGGCCGCGCCGTTGCGCGGGGTTCTCGAACGCCACGCGCACGTGGTACGACTGACCGGGCAGCAGGCCGGTCAGCTGGGTGCGGGCCGTGAGGTCGGTCTCGGTGCTGGCCAGCGGGCCCGAAATGCGCAGCGCGTTGCGAAAGTCGGCCGTCGTCGCGTATTCGACGATCATGCGCGACGGCTGGCCGGCGCGGGCCCACACTACAAGGCCGTCGTCGGACGGATCGCCGAGTTGGATGCCGTCGGGCGCGCCGGGCCGGCCCGAAGTGACCACGGCGGGTGCGGCGGGGGCTGTGGAGGCGCCCGAGGCAGCGGAGGCAGCGGAGGCAGCGGAGGCAGCCAGTGCGGCGGGGCCGAACACGGCCACACCGGCGCCCAGGCCCAGAAAGCGGCTCGAGGTGCGCAGGAACTGGCGCCGCGCCAGGGCGCAGGGTTGATCGGGCCGGGTGGCACTGGTTGTGGCGGCGATGCGGGGTGTCTTCGTGGCGGTCATGACGAAGGCGTCTCAGTGGGCATTCTGGTTCGTAGGTCCGGCATCCGGGCCGGGCCGCCATGCTCGCGGCATTTTGTGACGCGTTGTTGACACGTCATTGACATGTCAAAGGCCAATACTGTTCCTGCACGCCCAGGTGTCGGCCCCCGACTCTGGTGGTAGAATCCAAGTCTTTGATTTTCCGGGCAATTCATCTTTTCGCGTGTTTTTCCTCCGCGAGCCGCCCGCAGAACCGTTCCTGACGCGGGTCCGTTGCCCCGGCTCCACGCCCCGCAACCGACACCCAATTGATGACGATGACGAACACCCCCGACCAGACCCCAGCCGCAGAGCAGACGTTCGAGAGCTTCGGGCTGGACGCGCGCATCCTGCGCGCCTTGTCCGACCAGGGCTACACCAAGCCCACGCCGATCCAGGCGCAGGCCATTCCCGTGGTGCTGCTGGGCAAGGATGTCATGGGCGCCGCGCAGACCGGCACCGGCAAGACTGCCGGCTTCGCCCTGCCGATCATCCAGCGCCTGCTGCCCCTGGCCAACGCCAGTGCCTCGCCGGCGCGCCACCCGGTGCGTGCGCTGATGCTGACGCCGACGCGCGAACTGGCCGACCAGGTCTACGACAACGTGGCGCGCTATGCGCAGCACACCGACCTGCGCAGCACGGTGGTGTTCGGCGGCGTGGACATGAACCCGCAGACTGAAGCGCTGCGCCGCGGCGTGGAAATCCTCGTGGCCACGCCGGGCCGCCTGCTCGACCACGTGCAGCAGAAGGCGGTGAACCTGTCGCAGGTGCAGATGCTGGTGCTGGACGAGGCGGACCGCATGCTGGACATGGGCTTCCTGCCCGACCTGCAGCGCATCATCAACCTGCTGCCGGCGCAGCGCCAGACGCTGCTGTTCTCGGCCACGTTCTCGCCCGAGATCAAGAAGCTGGCGTCCAGCTACCTGAAGCAGCCGGTGACCATCGAAGTGGCGCGCAGCAACTCGACCAACGAGAACGTGCGCCAGCTGGTGTTCCCGGTGCCCGATGGCCACAAGCAGGCCGCCGTGGTGCACCTGCTGAAGCAGCGCGCGGCCTCGCAGCAGTCCAAGCAGTGCATCGTGTTCGTCAACAGCAAGATTGGCTGCTCGCGCCTGGCGCGGCACCTGGAGCGCGAGGGCATCAACGCCGCCGCCATCCACGGCGACAAGACGCAGACCGAGCGCATGCAGACGCTGGACGGCTTCAAGAGCGGCACGATCGATGCGCTGGTGGCCACCGACGTGGCGGCGCGTGGCCTCGATATCCCGGCCATGCCGTGCGTGATCAATTTCGACCTGCCGTTCAGCGCCGAAGACTACGTGCACCGTATCGGCCGTACCGGCCGGGCCGGTGCCAGCGGTGATGCGCTGTCGATCTACGTGCCGGGCAACGACGACCGCCTGCTGGCGGACATCGAGAAGCTGATCAAGCGCAGCGTGCCCCGCGGCACGCTCGATGGCTTCGACCCGACCGGTGAACGCGCGCGCCAGGAAGATTCCGACCGCCGCCGCCAGCGTACCGATGTGCGCCGCGCGCGCGACAACAACACCAATGGCGAAGCCGCCGAGACCGAGGGCGCAACGCGCCGTCGTCGCACCGAGCCGAATGGCCGCCCGGCGTTCCGTCCGTCGGACGATCCGTTCTTCTCGCGTCCGTACGAGCCGTCGGGCAACTACACGCCGGCGCCGAAGCCGGAAGACCAGCTGGCCGCCGCGCTCTCGCGTGGCCGCCAGGCGCCCAAGCGCCCCGTGGCCGCGCTGCTGGGCGGCGCACCGCGCAAGTCGTAAGCAGGTTGTAAAGGCCTTCGGCTAGGGGCGGAGCTTCTCCGCCCACTGGTCCGTCGCCGCTGCCAGCCACGCGGCGACGCTGTTCTCCCCGTTCACGATACCCAGATGGGCGCCAGCCTGTCGTAGCGCCTGCAAGGGCGCCGAGGTGTCGATGGCCAGCGCGCCACTCTGCTTGCTGAGCTTTTCCCCGATCGCGTTGACCACCACCGGCACATGCAGGTACGCCGGCGTGGGCATCTTCAGCAGGCGCTGCAGATGCATCTGGCGCGGGGTGGAGTCCAGCAGGTCGGCGCCGCGCACCACATGCGTGATGCCCTGGGCGGCATCGTCGACCACCACCGCCAACTGATAGGCCCACAGCCCGTCGGCACGGCGCAGCACGAAATCTCCGAGTTCCGTTTCCAGGTTCTGGCACTGCCGGCCTTGCCACCGATCGTCGAAACAGATCGTGGCGGCCGGCCCGTCGGGCACGCGCACGCGCCATGCGCGCGGCAGCTTGCCGTGCAGGCCGTTGCGGCAGGTGCCCGGATAGCCCAGCGTCTGATGCCGCTCGCGCACGTGCACGAGCGAATCGGCGATTTCCTTGCGCGAGCAGCCGCACGGGTAAAGATGACCGGCGGCATCGAGCCGCCGCAGGGCGTCGGCATAGAGCGACTCGCGCCGGCTTTGCCACACCGGCGGTTCGTCGGGATGCAGGTGCAGCTGCGCCAGCGTGCGCAGGATGCCGGTGTCGGCATCCTTCACGCAGCGCGGATAGTCGATGTCCTCGATGCGCACGAGCCAGTCGCCGCCATGGGCGCGGGCGTCGAGCCAGCTGGCCAGGGCGGTGACCAGCGAGCCAAGGTGGAGCGGTCCGGTGGGGGAAGGGGCGAAGCGGCCCCGGTAGCGGGCAGACATGGACGACCGCGCCGGAAATTACTCGAAGCTGTCCGGTTGGGGTGCCTGCTGCATCAGCGCCTGCGCCAGGCGCGGGTCTTCCAGCTTGTTGGCCCACCATTGCAGCGCCTTGCCGCGCGTATTGGTGCGCCAGGCCGCCTTGAACGTGCCGGGGGCGCGCACTTCGACCGTTTCGCGCACCTGGAGCACGCCGTTTTCGATATGCGGCTGCGCCATCGGCGCGGGCAGCCAGCCGCAGCCCAGACCGCGGATCTGCGCTTCGAGCTTGTCGCGCATGGTCGGCACCACGAGCACGTCCTGGCCAGCCAGCACGCCATGGGTGCGGGCCGGCAGGTTGCGCGAGGTGTCGCCCACGGCCACGATGCGGTGCTTGGCAATCTGGATGGTGGTCAGCGGCCCGGCCTCGGTGGCCAGCGGATGGTGCGCGGCAATCGCGAAGACGAACGGGATGGTGCCCAGCGGGCGAACCTGGAAGCCTTGCGTGCTGGGCAGCTCGTAGGCACCGCCGATGATCATGTCGGCGCGGTTGCTCACCAGGGCGTCCCAGGTGCCGCCGAGCACCTCTTTCGAAAAGCGCAGGCGGGTGGCGGTGTTCTCGGCGTAGAAGTCCTGGATTACCGGCATCAGCGCGCGGAAATTGATCAGGTCGTCCACGGCGATGTTCAGGCTGGCTTCCCAGCCCGTGGCCAGGCGCTTGACGCGCCGCGCGAGGTCGTCGGCGGCATGCAGCAGGTGGCGGCCTTCGTCCAGCAGGGCGCGGCCGGCCGGCGTCAGTTCCGCCCGGTGGCGCCGGCGGTCGAACAGCAGCACATCGAGGTCTTCCTCGAGCTTGCGGACCACATAGGTCAGGGCCGAGGGCACCTTGCCCATCTCGTGGGCGGCGGCGGCAAAACTTCCCTTGCGCTCGATGGCGTCAAGGACTTCGAGGGATTCGAGTGACAGGGGCATATTCAGAATTTCTGAACAAGTGCTTCTAACGCAGTGCCCGCCAATATACTCCCGCTCCCCTAAACTGCCTAGCATCGAAACGCCGCTGACCCCCACCGGCAGATAGAAACACCGCCAGGGGGTTGATGACCGGGCCACAAGGAGGGCCATCAAAATGATTGAAATCCGTAAGTCTGAAACGCGCGGTTATGCAGACCATGGCTGGCTCAAGTCGTACCACAGCTTCTCGTTCGCCGATTACTACGATCCGCGCCACGTCCAGTTCGGGCCGCTGCGCGTGATCAATGAAGACCGCGTCGCACCGGGCATGGGCTTTGGCACGCACGGCCACCGCGACATGGAAATCATCAGCTATGTGCTGGAAGGCGAACTGGCGCACAAGGACAGCATCGGCAATGGCAGCGTGATCCGGCCGGGCGATGTGCAGCGCATGAGCGCGGGCACCGGCGTGCGGCACTCGGAATACAACCACGCCGCGCACGACACCACGCACTTCCTGCAGATCTGGATCATGCCGAACCAGCAGGGCATCGAGCCGGGCTACGAGGAAAAGCGCTTCGACGCCGTGGACAAGCGCGGCCGCCTGCGCCTGGTGGGCAGCCCCGACGGCGCCGAGGGCTCGGTGGTAATCCATCAGGACGTGCGGCTGTTCGCCGGCCTGTTCGACGGCGAGGAAGCCGCCACGCTGGCGCTGCAGCCGGGACGCAAGGCCTACGTGCACGTGGCGCGCGGCCGGGTGACTGTGAACGGCCAGCCGCTCGAAGCCGGTGACGCTGCCAAGCTGGACGGCGAGTCGGCCGTGAGCCTGGAGAAGGGCACCGACGCCGAAGTACTGGTGTTCGACCTGGCGGCCTGAACCGGCTGCCGTGCCAGTGACGCGAGACGCCCGCCCCGCTTTGGCGGGCGTCGAACGCATGGCGCGGAGCCCTCTTGGTTTACCCGTAACCAGTGCTTACAGGTCTGATGGCAAGACGCCGTGCCGCTATGCTATCGTCTGGCTATCCGCCATGCGACCGCCGCGGCACATCGCCGCGTGCTGTTTAATCGTCACGCGATGACCTTTGTCTCCATTCTCCTGGCCCTGATTGCCGAACAATTCCGTGCCCTGGGTCGGAACAATCCCATTCACGACATCGTGCGCGCGCTGGGCGACCGCGCCGAGCATGCCTTCGATACCGGGCGTCCGCGCGACGCCGCGCTGGCCTGGCTGACCGTGGTGCTGCCGCTGACGCTGGCGGCGGTGCTGGTGCACTACCTGCTGGCGTCGATCAGCGTGGCGCTGACGCTGGTCTGGAACGTGCTGCTGCTGTACCTCACGCTCGGCTTCCGGCAGTTCAGCCACTATTTCACCGATATCCACGAAGCGCTGAACCGTGACGACCTGCACACGGCGCGCACGCTGCTGCATGAATGGACCGGGCTCGACACCGTGGAAATGCCGGTCAGCGAGATCGTGCGCCACACGCTGGAGTCGGCCATCGTGGCGGTGCATCGCCACGTGTTCGGGGTGTTCTTCTGGTTCCTGGTGCCGATCGGCCCCGGTGGCGTGGTGCTCTACCGCGTGACCGAATTCCTGAGCCGCCAATGGAACGCGCCGTCGAACGAGCGCAGCCCCGCGCTGGGCCGCTTTGCCGCCAGGGCCTTCTATGTGCTGGACTGGGTGCCGTCGCGCCTGACGGCAATCGGCTTTGCCATCGTCGGCAATTTCGAGGACGCCGTGTACGCCTGGCGCAACCACGCGCGCAAGTGGAACGACGCGGTCAACGGCATTCTGCTGGCCAGTGGCGGCGGTGCGCTGGGCGTGCGCCTGGGCCAGCCGCTGGCCGAAGAAGATTCCAGCGTGATGCTGCAGACGAGCCTGGCCGGCGTGGACTATGCGCCTGGCATGGGCGACGCGGAGCCTATCCCGCCCGAGTTTGGCGCCGATCCGGGCATCCGCACGCTGCAGTCGGCGGTGGGCCTGGTCTGGCGCGCCGTGATCCTGTGGATGCTGCTGCTGGCGATGATCTCGCTGGCGCTGTGGGTGGGTTGAGCGCCGCAGCGCCGGGGCAGGCTAGGAACGTACGGCTGGAAAGACAAAGGCGTCACGCAGGTGGCGCCTTTTTCATTCCGGGTGCGCGCCGCAGTGCCAGCAGGCGGCGAACTGGGCCTCGTGCCATTCGCCGCAACGGCGGCACTGCCAGCGCGGCCCCGGCGAGGGGTTGGCGGCTGCATTCAACGCGGCCCAGGCCTGCGCTTCATCCCCGTCGTCGAGAATCCAGACCTGCGGCGCGCTCTCGTTGAGCGGGATATCGCCTGCCGCGCCGGCCAGCCAGGTGTTGCGGACTTCGGCGCGGATGCCCGACGCGCGCAGCACGTTCTCGCAGTGCGCGGCATGGAGCAGCGAAGGCGTCCTCAGCAGCAGTTTCATGATGAAGCGCGTGGCGGGCCGGAGCTTGTGCGGCCCATTCGGCCCAGGGCGAACAGGTGCTTTTACCTTACCACGGCGCTCGCGCCTTGCCAGCCCCGGCTTACCAGGGCTTCTGCTGGCGCGACTCGTGCAGCAGCTGGGTGTACAGCTGGTGACGGCGCGGCGAGATCGTGCCGCCATCGATGGCCGTCAGCACCCCACAGCCGGGCTCGTTGATGTGGTGACAGTTGTAGAAGCGGCATTCGGTCAGCCGTTCCCGGAATTCCGGGAAGGCGCGCTCCAGCATGCCTTCGCTCAGGTGGTGCAGGCCGAATTCCTGAAAGCCCGGCGAATCGATCAGGTAGCCCGGCCGGCCGTCCACCACGGCCCATGCCTCGGGCAGGTGATACAGCCGCGTGAACGTGGTGGTGTGCTTGCCCGAATCGAGCTTCGCCGAAATCTCGCGCGTCTGCGCCTCCACGCCCGGAATCAGCAGGTTCAGCAGCGACGACTTGCCCATGCCCGATTGGCCGATCAGGATGCTCGACAGCCCTGCCGTGCGCGGCTGCAGCGCGGCCAGCGCTTCTTCGGGGCGGCTGTGTACCGACAGCTCCAGCGTGTCGTAGCCCAGGTCCTGGTAGAGCTTCAGGCGGCGGCGCGCATCGTCGAGCCGGCCGGTCAGGTCGGTCTTGTTCAGGATGACGAGGGGCCGAATCTCCAGCGCCTCTGCCGAGACCAGCGCCCGGCCCAGCAGGTCCTCTGAAAAGCTGGGCTCGGTGGCCAGCACGATGATGACCTGGTCGGTATTGGCGGCCAGCAGCTTCGACTTGAACTGGTCGGAGCGGTAGAGCAGGTTCTTGCGCGGATCGATCCCGGTAATCACGCCCTGGTCGACGGCGGCCATCTCGATGCGGACATGGTCGCCCACGGCTGCATCGCTCTTCTTGCCACGCGGGAAGGCGTGCAGGTGCGAGCCGTCGGCGCGTTCCACCACGTAATGGCGGCCATGCGCGGCCACGATCAGCGCCGATTCCGAATCGGCACCGTTGCCCCGGCCGGCACCTTTTCCGGCGTTATGGTGACGAGCGCTGCGGGTCATGCGTACGACAGCAGGCGGTCGATCCGCTGGGCGGCGGGCGGATGCGAGTAGTAGAAGGCGCTGTAGATCGGGTCGGGCGTCAGCGTCGACGCGTTGTCCTTGTACAGCTTCACCAGCGCCGAGACCAGGTGGCTGGCGTTGGTCTGGTGCGCGGCGAACTCGTCGGCCTCGAACTCGTGCTTGCGCGACGACTGGCTGGCCAGCGGGCCGAGCACGAAGGTGAAGACTGGCAGCGCCAGGAAGAACAGCACCAGCGCCAGCGCGTGGTTGCTGGTGCCGAAGTTGGGCAGCACGCCCAGGCCCGTGAAGAACCACTCGCGGGTGGCCAGCCAGCCCAGCAGGGCCAGGAAGACCAGCGACAGCGCGAACGTGACGGCAATCATCTTGGCCACGTGGCGGCGCTTGAAGTGGCCCAGCTCGTGGGCCAGCACCGCTTCCACTTCCTCGCCGTCCAGGCGGTCCAGCAGGGTGTCGAAGAACACGATGCGCTTGGCGGCGCCGAAGCCCGTGAAGTACGCATTGCCGTGAGCGCTGCGCCGGCTGCCGTCCATCACGAACAGGCCCTTGCTGGCGAAGCCGCACTTGCGCAGCAGCGCCTCGATGCGCACGCGCAGCCCTTCGTCGGCAAGCGGTTCGAACTTGTTGAACAGCGGGGCGATATAGGTCGGCACGATGATTTGCAGCAGCAGGCTGAAGCCCACCCAGAGCAGCCAGGTGTAGAGCCACCAGTAGGTGCCGGCGCGGTCCATCAGCCACAGCACGGCCAGCAGCAGCGGCAGGCCCAGCACGCAGGCCACCGCGGCCATCTTGGCCAGGTCGGCCAGCCAGAGCCCAAACGTCATCTTGTTGAAGCCGAAGCGCTGCTCGATCACGAACTGGCCGTACAGCGAGAAGGGCAGGTCGAACAGGCCGCCGATGAGCGCCACGCTGGCGATCAGCGCCACGCCGTAGAAATAGCCGCCGCCGTCGAACACATGGAGCCAGAACTGGTTCAGCGCGTGCAGCCCGCCCAGCATGGTGAAGCCGATCAGCACGGCGGCGCCGGCCAGCACCTCGAGCATCGACAGCCGCGTGCGGGCCACCGTGTAGTCGGCGGCCTTCTGGTGGGCGGCGAGGGTAATGGTGTCGGCAAACCGCTCGGGCACGGCGCCGCGATGGCGCGCCACATGGCGGATCTGGCGCGAGGCGAGCCAGAGTTTGGTCAGCACCATGATGACCAGGGCGGCAAGAAAGATCAGCGTGAACATCGACAGGCCTTGTTGGCGATGGCGCGGCGCAGCACCGGAAAAGCGGGGGTGCGCCGCCAGCCATCTGGGGCAGATATGCGAGAATTATAAATTGTTCGCCCCCGGCCACCCGCGCCCCGGGGCATTTCCTTTTTCGAAATCCATATCGAGCCGTACCGCCAGATGACAAGTCCCGCCGCTTCCTCCGTCAAAAGTGAAAACAACCTTGTCTGGCTGGACATGGAAATGACCGGCCTGCAGCCGGACACCGACCGCATCATCGAGGTGGCGGTGGTCATTACCGACTCCGAACTCAATATCCTGGCCGAGGGCCCGGTGCTGGTGATCCACCAGCCCGACGCAGTGCTCGATGCCATGGACAACTGGAACAAGGGCACCCACGGCCGCTCGGGCCTGATTGACAAGGTCAAGGCATCCACGCTGACCGAGGCCCAGGCCGAAGCCGAGCTGCTGGCCTTCCTGAAGCGCTGGGTGCCGGCCAGCAAGTCGCCGATGTGCGGCAACTCGATCTGCCAGGACCGCCGCTTTATGGCGCGCTACATGCCCAAGCTGGAGGCGTTCTTCCATTACCGCAATCTGGACGTGTCGACGCTCAAGGAACTGTGCAAGCGCTGGGAGCCGGTGATCCATAAGGGCTTCCAGAAGCGCCAGCTGCACACCGCGCTGGCCGACATCTTGGAATCGGTGGAAGAACTGCGCTACTACCGCCAGCACTTCATCAAGACGCAGGCCGAGGCAGCCGCCTCGTTCCCCGCTGCGTCGACCGCCGCACCTGAAGCACCCGCCGCTCCGGCCGCCCCGGCCGCTCCTGCTGCGTAAGCCAAAGTCCTGACGGGCGGCGGGCGTGGCCATCAACCGGCCGCGCCCGTCCGCCACGCCCGCGTTTTCGCTCCGCCCCCCTCCGTCCGCCTCGTCCCGCCATGCTCGCGCGCATCGTCTCGATCATCACCCCGGTCATCCTGATCATCCTGATCGGCTGGATATACGGGCGACGCGCCCACCCGGACATGGCCGGCATCAACAAGGCCATGCTGGAAGTGATTGCACCGCTACTTGTGGTGTCGGCATTCATCAGCAAGGACTTCGTGCTCGCCGACCACCTGGTGCTGCTGGCCAGCGCCGTGGCCGTGGTGATCGGCTCCGGCGTGCTGGCCTGGATCGTGGCCAGGATGAGCGGGGCCAACCCGCGCACCTTCGTGCCGCCGATGATGTTCAACAACAGCGGCAACATGGGGCTGCCGCTGTCGGTGTTCGCCTTCGGCCAGGCCGGGCTGGCGCCGGCCGTGGCGCTGTTCGCCGCATCGAACCTGATGCACTTCACCATCGGCATGAAGATCGTGAACCGGCATGCGTCGATGGCGCAGATCGCCCGCAACCCGATGGTGCTGGCTACCGTGGCCGGTGTGGCGCTCTCGCTGGCCCGGCCGGTGTTCTCGCTGCCGGCGCCGGTCTACGAGTCGATCAAGCTGCTTGGCGATTCCACGGTGCCGCTAATGCTGTTCGCGCTGGGCGTGCGGATGAAGGACGTGAGCCTGCGCAACTGGGGCATGGGCGTGCTGGGCGCGGTGGTTTGTCCGCTGGCCGGCATTGCCGTGGCGCTGCTGCTGGTGTGGTGGGTGCCGATGACCGAACTGCAGCGCGGGCTGCTGTTCGTCTTCGCGGCGTTGCCGCCGGCAGTGCTGAACTTCCTGGTGGCAGACCATTTCCAGCAGGAGCCCGATCAGGTGGCGTCGATCGTGCTGCTCGGCAATATCGCCGCCGTGGTGTTCGTGCCGGTCGGGCTGTATCTGGGTTTGAAGTAGTCAGTGCCCGCCTCTGGCGAGGGGGCACTGAGCGAGTCGAGCGCCTGGTCGACCAGGCGATCAGACGATCAGGCGATCAGGCGATCAGACGGTTGGTCCCGGCTTTGGCCGCACCGCGCTCTTGGGCCGGAAGGCCTTCACGATGGCCTCGTTCGTCTCGATGTAGGGCCCGCCGATCAGGTCCACGCAGTACGGCACGGCGGCAAACACACCCTGCACGATGACGCGGCCTTCCACGTCGCGCAACCCTTCCAGCGTTTCCCGGATGGCCTTTGGCTGCCCCGGCAGGTTGACGATCAGCGCCGCGCGGCTCGGCGTTTCGCGGATCACCGCCACCTGCCGCGACAGGATAGCCGTCGGCACGAAGTGCAGGCTCACTTGCCGCATCTGCTCGCCGAAACCGGGCATTTCCTTGGTGCCCACGGCCAGCGTGGCCTCGGGCGTAACATCGCGACGGGCCGGGCCGGTGCCGCCGGTGGTCAGTACCAGGTCGCACCCGGCCACGTCCACCAGTTCGATCAGCGTGCGCGAGATCAAGGCCTGCTCGTCGGGAATCAGCCGCTCCACGGCCTGCCACGGCGAGGTCAGCGTCTTGCCGAACCAGTCGCGCAGGGCCGGGATGCCTTCGTCCTGATAGGTGCCGGACGAGGCGCGGTCCGAGATCGAGACAAAGCCGACCACCAGCTCGTCGGGGTGGTTACGCGGGACGGGGGCGGTCAGCGGCGGGTTCATGATGCGGTGTCCTCGGGCGGGGTGTCGGCGGGCTGGTCGTCGTCGCCATCGCCGTCCAGCGCGGACTTGATGGCCTGGAACAGCTCGCGGTAGTACTTGGGCGGCTTGCCCAGTTCCTTTTCCTTGCGGGCGTTGCGGATCATGTTGCGCACCGTCTGCACGTCCACGTCCGGGTGCTCGCCCAGGAATTTGGTCAGGTTGGCGTCGTCGGCCAGCAGCAGGTCGCGCCAGCGCTCGATCAGGTGCAGCTTCGCCGTCTCGGCCTTGCTGGTGCCCTTGAAGCCTTCCAGCGCGGCGCGGATCACGGCCACTTCGTCGTCGTCCAGGCTGCGCATGACCTTGCCGACGAACTGCATCTGGCGGCGCTTGCCCTCGTGGCTGGTGATCTTGCGGGCGGCCAGCACGGCGTCGAGCAGGGCCTCGGGCATCGGCACGCGCGCCAGGCGGTCTTTGGCCAGCGCTTCGAGTTCGGCACCCAGGTCCTGCAGCGCCGTCATGTCGCGCTTGCGCTGCGACTTGCTCTTGGGCAGGTCGTCGTCGTCCTCCGGGGCAAAGGCGCCCGGAAAACGGCCGTTGGAGTTGTTACGGGTATTTCGCGTCATGGGCGGCATTTTATCTTGCTATGATTCCCGTTTGGACTTTTGATCACGCCCGCCCATATGAGCCAGACCGCCGAGACCGCGCATTTCACCTACACCCAGGACGAGCTCAAGTCCATGGCGGCCGATGTGCTGCGTGTGGCACGTGAACTTGGCGCGTCGGACGCCGCCACCGAGATTTCCGAGGGCAGCGGCCTGTCCGTGACGGTACGCAAGGGCCAGGTGGAAACCATCGAGCAGAACCGCGACAAGGTCATGGGCGTGACGGTCATGATCGGCCAGCGTCGCGGCAACGCCAGCACGTCTGACTTTTCGCCGGCCGCGCTGCGCGCCACCGCCGAAGCCGCGTACAACATCGCCCGCTTCACGGCGGAAGACGACTGCGCCGGGCTGGCCGAGGAAGCGTTGCTGGAGCGCAACCCGCAGGACCTGGACCTGTTCCACCCGTGGACCATCGACGCCGAAGGCGCGATCGACATCGCACGGCGCGCCGAGGCGGCCTCGTTCGCCGTGTCGCCGAAGATCAAGAACAGCGATGGCGCCAGCGTGTCGGCCCAGCACTCGCAATTCGTGCTGGCCACGTCGCGCGGCTTCCTGGGTGGCTACCCGTATTCGCGCCATTTCATTTCGAGCGCGCCGATTGCCGGTTCGGGCAGCGGCATGCAGCGCGACGACTGGTACTCGTCGAAGCGCTCGCCGCTGGCGCTGGCCGAGCCCGAAGCCATCGGCCGCTACGCCGCCGAGCGTGCGCTGGCCCGGCTGAACGCGCGCAAGCTGTCCACCCGCAAGTGCCCGGTGCTGTTCGAGGCGCCGCTGGCCGCCGGCCTGCTGGGCGCCTTCGTGCAGGCGGTATCGGGCGGCGCGCTGTATCGCAAGTCGACGTTCCTGTACGACACGCTGGGCAAGGCCGTGTTCGGCCCCGATATCCAGATCCATGAGCAGCCCCACGTGCCGGGCGCCATGGGCAGTGCGCCGTTCGACGAGGAAGGCGTGCGCACGCACCAGCGCGATGTGGTGCGCGATGGCGTGGTGCAGGGCTACTTCCTGTCGACTTATTCGGCGCGCAAGCTCGGCATGCAGACCACCGGCAACGCGGGCGGCTCGCACAACCTGACGCTGACCAGTTCGCTGACCAAGCCGACCGACGACTTCGCCGGCATGCTGCGCAAGATGGGCACCGGCCTGCTGGTGACCGAGCTGATGGGGCAGGGCGTGAACTACGTGACGGGCGACTATTCGCGCGGCGCGTCGGGCTACTGGGTCGAGAACGGCGTGATCCAGTATCCGGTGGAGGAAATCACGATTGCCGGGAACATGGTCGAGATGTTCAAGCAGATCGTCGGTATCGGCGCCGATGCGCTGGTGCGTGGCACCAAGGAAACCGGCTCGATCCTGATCGAGCAGATGACGATCGCCGGGAACTGAGATTCCCCGTTGGATGTGGAAACGGCGCCCTGGGGCGCCGTTTTTCATTGGAGCGGGGCGCTTATTCCTCGCCTGACGGCGGCCGCTCGTAGGTCACGAACGCGTAGTCGAAGCGGTTGGCGTCCGAGTGATGCGTCTCGCGCGAGCGCTCGATCCATTTGGAGCGGTCCACGGCCGGGAAGTACGCATCGCCCTCCACATCGGCATCGATTTCGGTGACGATCAGGCGGTCGGCGCTCGGCAGCGCCTCGGCATAGAGCTGTGCGCCGCCGATCAGGAATACCTGCTCCACGCCCGCGCACAGGCGCTGGGCGTCTTCGAGCGAACCCACCACCTCGGCACCTTCGAGCGCCAGCTCGCGGTTGCGGCTGACGACGATGTTGCGGCGCCCGGGCAGCGGCCGGCCGATCGAATCCCAGGTCTTGCGGCCCATGATGATCGGCGCGCCCAGCGTGGTGCGCTTGAAGTGCTGCAGGTCTTCGGGCAGCCGCCACGGCAGCGCGTTGTCGCGGCCAATCACGCCATTGCGCGCCCGCGCGACGATCAGCGTCAGCAACGTCATACGGCCACCGGTGCCTTGATGGCCGGATGCGACTCATAGCCCACCAGCTCGAAATCGTCGAACCGGTAGTCGAAGATGCTGTCCGGGCGGCGCTTGATGCGCAGCGTCGGCAGCTTCATCGGCGCACGCGCCAGCTGCGTCTGCACCTGCTCGAAGTGGTTGCTGTAGATGTGGCAATCGCCGCCGGTCCAGACAAAGTCGCCTACGCCCAGGTCGCATTGCTGCGCCATCATGTGCGTCAGCAGCGCGTAGCTGGCGATATTGAACGGCACGCCCAGGAAGATGTCGGCGCTGCGCTGGTAGAGCTGGCAGCTGAGCTTGCCGTCGGCCACATAGAACTGGAAGAACGCGTGGCAGGGCGGCAGCTTCATCTGCGGGATTTCGCCCACGTTCCAGGCCGACACGATCAGGCGGCGCGAATCGGGGTTGTTGCGAATCTGTTGCACCACTTCGGCGATCTGATCGACGTGCCGGCCGTCCGGCGTAGGCCAGGCGCGCCACTGGTAGCCGTAGATCGGGCCGAGTTCGCCGTTGGCATCGGCCCATTCGTCCCAGATCGTGACGCCGTTTTCCTTCAGGTACTGGATGTTGGTCGAACCCTGCAGGAACCACAGCAGTTCATGGATGATCGACTTCAGGTGCAGCTTCTTGGTGGTGACGACCGGAAAGCCTTCGTTCAGGTCGAAGCGCATCTGGTAGCCAAACACCGAGCGCGTGCCGGTGCCGGTGCGGTCGGACTTTTCGGTGCCGTGTTCGAAAACATGGCGCATGAAGTCGAGATACTGTTTCATCGGCGCGGTTGGGGAATGTGATGTGGGCGGTCAGGCCGCAAACACGGATTCTAGCCTGTTAACGACACTGGCCGCCCGGAGGCGGCCAGTGTCACGTCAGGTCAGCCGGATCAGTGGCTTTCCACCGTCTTCTGGCTGGCTTCGCGGTTGCCGCGACGCTTCTGCGTCAGGTAGCCCGCGCCGAGCACGCCGCCGACGATCACGAGGTACAGACCCCACTTGATCACGGGTTGCGCCTCGAAGAACGCCTTGGTGATCGGCTCGCCCAGGATCATCTTCACGGCCGTGAAGGCCAGCACGCCGGCGCCGATGTAGATGATGGCGGGGTAGCGCGACATCAGCTTGAGCACCAGGCTGGAGCCCCAGACCACGATGGGAATACTGATCAGCAGGCCCAGCACCACCAGCAGGAAGCTGCCATGGGCGGCGCCGGCCACGGCCAGCACGTTGTCCACGCCCATCACGGCGTCGGCGATGATGATGGTCTTCATCGCGCCCATCAGCGTGGCCGCGCCTGCGCCGTGCTCGTCGCCATCTTCCTCGGCGGCCAGCAGCTTGTAGGCAATCCAGACCAGCGCCAGGCCGCCAACCAGCAGCAGGCCGGGAATCTTGAGCAGCCAGACCACGCCAATCGTCATGGCCGAGCGCACCACCACGGCACCGACGGTACCCCAGACGATGGCCTTCTTCTGCAGGTGCGGCGGCAGGTTGCGCGCCGCCAGGGCGATCACGATGGCGTTGTCGCCGGCCAGAACCAGGTCAATGACGACGATCGACAGCAGGGCTGTCAGGAACTGCATCGTGAACAGATCGGTAAACCACTCCATGTACGCTCCTAGAAAGTGCAAATCGCTGCCGGCCGGTATGGCCAGCAAGGTCTTGTTGTTGCACCTGGGATTTACAGCGAGCGCCGGAAGTCTGGGGTCGCCTTTGCAAACCATAAAAACCAGGTGTGCAAAGGTCTTGCTCGACTGGCTGGCGCGGAATGCGCGCCAGGGTCAGCACAACCGGAAACGGGCTAGCGTTTCGGAATGACGATTGTGCTAAGGGCATTCGATGCCCCCAAGCTACTCCCCTTTAACTTCCCTCTTTGGAAGGGATCGTGCCAACCAGAAAGCTCCGGCAGGCACGTTGGAGGCGATTATAAGGGAACTCCGACGAAAAATGTTGCATTGCCGGGGTGGGGTTTGTATGTATTCAGATTGAGACATAGATGCCGTGCGCGGAGTTTGTAAAGTGATGCAACGCGGCGCTGCACGCATAAGCATATGCAACTATTCTTGGGAGATTGGCTCGGCAGATGTGCGTCAGACAGGACAGGCGCGGATCCCGTGCCAGCCGTGTGCCCCGCGCAGGCGGTTGAGAGGGATTCACCGTAGTGCCCATCGACAACAAGGACAAGTCATGCCGGCTGTTACTACGCTCAAGACGCCCGACACCAGCAACTCCCGCAACAACTCCCACCCCAAGACCCCCAACAACCACCACCATGCCACGCCGGCCATCGCGCCGGAGCCGCCCATAGCCATTGGCAACGGCCATGCACGCCAGACCCCGGCGCCCCAGCCCGAGTTCGTACAGCAATACCGCGAGGACAGCGGCGCCCTGCTGGCCGAGATCGTGGCCGGCCTGAGCCAGCCGCAGGCCCGCATCAGCCCGAAGTTCTTCTACGACGTGCTGGGCTCCCGGCTGTTCGAGGCCATTACCGACCTGCCCGAGTACTACCCCACGCGTACCGAGGCGGCGATTTTCGCCAGCGCGGCGCCGGCCATTGCCGCGCGCGCGGGCAGCGGCTGCGTGCTGATCGACCTCGGAGCCGGCAACTGCGAAAAGGCGGCGCGCCTGTTTCCGAGCCTGCAGCCCGCGCAATACGTGGCGCTCGACATCTCGGTGGAATTCCTGCGCGGCACGCTGGCCAGCCTGCAGCAGCAGAACCCGCAGATCCCGATGCTGGGGCTCGGCGCGGACCTGTGCGGGCCGCTCGACCTGCCGCGCGGCGTGCGGCGCGGGCGCCGGCTGTTCTTCTATCCCGGATCGAGCATCGGCAATTTCGCGCCGATCGACGCGCTGGCGCTGCTGCAGCGGCTGCGCGCCGTGGCCGGCCCCGGCGACGGCGTGCTGATAGGCGTGGACCTGTTCAAGGATGCCGGGACGCTGGTGGCCGCCTATGACGACCCGCTCGGGGTGACCGCCGCGTTCAACCGCAACGTGCTGCGCAACGTGAACCGCATCGTCGGCAGCGATTTCGCCATCGAGGACTGGCGCCACGCCGCCTCGTTCGACGCGCCGGCCTCGCGCATCCAGATGCATCTGCAGGCGGAGCGCGACGTGACCGTGCGCTGGTCGGGCGGCGAGCGCCGCTTCGCGGCCGGCGAGCGCATCCATACCGAGGATTCGCACAAGTATCGGCCCGAGGATTTCGCCATCCTGCTGGAAGCGGCCGGCTTTACCGATCCGGTCAGCTGGACCGATCCGCGCGGGTGGTTCGCGGTGTTTCACGCGCGCGGCTGACCGGCTTCCCGAAGCACGAAGCGTGCGGGTGGCGGGGAAGCCGCGCCGCCAGCAGGGTGAAACGGGGCGCGCCGGAGCCGGATCGCGCGCGGTGTCATAATGCGCGCAGCCGGCCCGCGCCGGCTTGCGTACCGACATCCCTCACCCCTCACTCACGGAATCCTCGATGAGCGGCTTCTCCATGCTTCCCGATCTCCACTTCACCGGCGGCACGGCGGCCTGGCCCGACGCGCGCCGGCTGCCGCGCGAGGGGTTGGCGCAGGCACTGGTGGAATCGCGCAATCGCACGCTGGCATGGCTGGGCGCATTCGGCCAGACCCGCAAGGGCTGGACGGTGCCGCGCCAGTACGACTGCAACCCGCCGCTGTGGACGCTCGGCAATATCGCCTGGCATGCCGAATGGTGGTGCCTGCGCGGCGTGCGCCACCTGGAGCAGGGCGGTATTCGCCTGCCGGTGGCCAGCGAGCCGTCGCTGCTCGATGGCGCCGACGAATGGTTCGATCCGGAGCGCATTGGTCCCGACGAGCGCTGGGAGATCGCGCTGCCCGACGTGGCCGTGGTCAAGCAGTACGCCACGCAGGTGCTCGACGGGCTGCTGCGGCGCATAGCGCTGCTGCCTGACGATGACGACGCCACGCTGTACCCGTTCCGCCGCACGCTGTATTACGAGGACGTGCAGGGCGAAACCGTGGCCACGTTGCTGCAGGCGCTGGAACTGGCGCCGGCCGAGCCCGCATCGATCGCGCCGACCGTGCCGGTGGGCACGGCCGGCACGCTGCATTTTCCCGGGGGCAATTTCACGCAGGGCTGGGCCGGGCCGGAAGGCTTTGCCTGGCCCGATGAAGTGCCGGCGCAGAAGGTCTATGTGCCGGCATTCGAGATGGATGCCGCGCTGGTCACGAACGCCCAGTTCCTGGAGTTCGTCGAGGACCGCGGCTACGAGCATCCGTCGTACTGGTCGGCCGCCGGCCGCCAGTGGCTGATGACGCAGGAACGTTCGGCGCCGCGCTACTGGGCGCGCCACGCGGTAAGCCGCAGCTGGGTGGTGTCTCGCTTCGGCACCGAGCGCACGCTCAACCCCGACGAAGCGGTGCGCCACATCACGCTGTTCGAAGCGCAGGCGTGGTGCGTGTGGGCCGGGCGCCGGTTGCCGCAGGAGGTGGAGTGGGAGCTGGCGGCCACGCAGAATCGCGGGCTGCAATGGGGCGCGCTGCGCGAGTGGACGGCCACGCCGTACGAGCCGTATCTCGGCTTTGCGGCGGAGCCGACCGATGGCGAGATCATCGGGCGTTTCGGCACGCACCAGGCCGTGCGCGGCGTGTCGTTCGCCAGTGCCGCGCGGCTGCGCCATGTGCGAGCGCGCACGGCGCTGCTGCCCGAGGACGATGTGTCGTTCGTGGGATTCAGGACCTGCGCGGTTTGATGGGCCGCGGGTCAGACGGCTGAGCCCGGGCCCGCGACGACTTCGAGTCGGAACCAGCGCGCAACAAAAAAGGCAGCCCATCGGGCTGCCTTTTTCATTTTCTGCTCAGCGGGTCAGCTGATCAACGCTCGAAACGCGAGCGGCTGTTGCCGTTGCGCTGGCCGCCGAAGCCGCCGCGATCACCGCCACGGTCGCCGAACTTGCGGTCGCCGAAGCTGCGCTCGCCGCCGAAGCCGCGGTTGCCGTCGCGCTGGCCGTCACGGTTGCCGAACGAGCGCTGCTCGCCGCCAAAGTTGCGGTCGCCGAAGCTGCGTTGCTGCCCCTGGCCTTGACCCTGGCCGCGATAGCCGGTGTTGCCGCGGTCGCCGAAGCCACCACCATTGCCACGGTCGCCGAAACCGCCGCCGTTGCCACGGTCGCCGAAGCCACGGTTGTCGTCACCGAAGCTGCGCGGGGCGCCGCGATCACCGAAACCACGGTTGCCGTCGCCGCCGAACTTGCGCTCGCCGAAGTTGCGGTCGCCAAAGCTGCGCTCGCCGCCTTCGCGGTTGCCGCGATAGCCGCCGCCGTTACCGTTGCCGTTGCCACGGTAGCCGCCGCCGTTGCCGCGGAAGCCGTCACGGCCGCCCGGCTTGCCGCCGAAGTTCGAACGCGGCTTGGGCGTGCGACGCGGCTCCAGGCCTTCGATCACCGAAGCGTCGATGCGGTGGTTCGTGAAGCGCTCGATGCGGCGCCACGCAAACATGTCGCCGTGGTTCACCAGGTTGATGGCGATACCCGAGCGGCCGGCACGACCGGTACGGCCGATACGGTGCACGTAGTCTTCCGCCTGCTTGGGCAGGTCGAAGTTCACCACGTGGGTGATGTCGGGCACGTCGATGCCGCGGGCAGCCACGTCCGTGGCCACCAGCACGCGCAGGTTGCCGCGGCGCAGGGCCGTGAGCGTGCGGTTACGCGCGCCCTGGGTCATGTCGCCGTGCAGGGCGCCAGCCGCGAAACCGGTATCCGACAGGCGCTCGGCCAGCGAATCGGCATCGCGCTTGGTAGCCGTGAACACGATGGCCTGCTTCAGCGAGGCGTCGCGCAGCAGGTGGTCCAGCAGGCGTTCCTTGTGCGACATGTCGTCGGTAAAGTGCAGGCGCTGCTCGATGTTGCTGTGGTCGGCGCGCGCGGCGGCGATCTCGATGCGTTGCGGGTCGCGCAGCTGGCGCGAGGCCAGCTGGACGATGCGGGCGTCGAGCGTGGCCGAGAACATCAGCGTCTGGCGCGATGCCGGCGTGGCAGCCACGATGGCGTCGATGTCATCGGCAAAGCCCATGTCCAGCATGCGGTCGGCTTCGTCGAACACGAGCATATCTAGGGCCGACAGGTCGATGCGGCCGGCTTCGATATGGTCGAGCAGGCGGCCCGGCGTGGCCACCAGGATGTCCGGCATGCGCGACAGCATGGCCAGCTGCTTCGGGTAAGGCATGCCGCCCAGGATGCTGGCGCACACGATGCGGCGCAGATGGCGGCCGTACTTGGCGGCGGCCTCGGTCACCTGCAGGGCCAGTTCGCGCGTCGGCGTCAGCACCAGCAGCGACGGCTGGGCCGCGGCCGGACGGGGGCGCTTGCCCTTCATGCGCTTGGCCGGCTCGGTCGGACGATTCGGGGCCGGCTTCTCGCTGATGCGCTGGATGGCGGGCAGCATGAACGCGGCGGTCTTGCCCGAACCGGTCTGGCTCGAAACAAGCAGGTCACGGCCGGCCAGGAACGACGGAATGGCCTGGGCCTGCACCGGCGTGGGGTTGTTGTAGTTGGCTTCGGCGAGGGCGCGCAGGATTGCTTCGTCCAGGCCAAGCTTGGCAAAGCCATTTTCCGAGGCAGGCTGCGCGGCGGCCGGCGCGGCATCGGCGTTGAGCATCGCGTCGAGCTTGTCGAGCGGGCTCACGGCAGCGGCGGGCGTGGCAGTGGCGTCGGCGGCGGAAGCAAAAGGCTGCTCCGCACGGAAATCTTCGTGCTGGGTCATGTCGTACGTATTAAATATGCATGGCACCCCGCGCAACGTTGTGCGCAAGGGGTGGGCGCAAGTGCAAAGTCTTAAAAAAGGCTTCGGCGCCAATCGGTAGGCCGTACGACAGACTCAGCTGGCAATACGGCGGCAGGCAGGGGCGGCAAGTCGTTCAGGCAGACCAACCGGTAATCCCTGGCAGGCAAACAGCAATTCGGGCTGTTATCAGGATCGGAGACGAGGCGACGTCAGGTGAGCGGTGCGTTCTGGCCAGGCACCTGTCGGAACTTCGTGTGATGACAGAGGCAGGGAGCAGAGCTTGGGAGGTAGCGGATACGCCTTTGGCTTCGAGGCCGGACGCGGTGCGGAACTCACAGTGCGAAACTCACGGCGCGAAGTATAGCAGAACTCCGATTTTTTTGTTGCGGTGCGCAAGGCCGGAAGCCGGTAATTCGTAATCAAAAGTAAATGGATGCGCGCCGGGCGTCGCTTGAATGTGGGGGCGTGCTGCCTATACTCCAGTGCGCGGGCCTTCCGGCCCGTACGGGGCGGACGAACACAGTCCCGCTGATCCTGCCTCCGGCAAGGTTGACTTGCCGCTCGGCGCCGGCATTGCGGTCATTGATGCCATTGCCAGGTTTCCTCCGCCTGTCCGGGTGGTCCGGATGGGCGTCCGCGTCATGGGCGGAATCCATGGGAAACATGCTTGGCAAAGGAATGACCGGAAGCCGCCGGCGACGCAGACCCAGGAGGTCCGGGCCCGTCCGCAACCAAGCCCGCCATGTACTGGCGGGCTTTTCTTTTTGCACCCCACGCCGCACCCGCCAGGCCGCCCCGCGCGCGCCACGTCGTCATTCCGTCACAATCTCCAGGTTCCATTTCAGGAATCGGTTATCCCCCGTCAGCGGGGTGCCGATTCGGCGGCGCACGCCGTTTAAGGACATTGCCGCGCATTGAATCGTTTTGGCTCGGCGGTGACATTACAAGGAGAAATGGGTCATGCACCGTAATCGGCGCACTTTGTCTTTACCGGGGTCTTTGACGCTGGCTTTGCTGACATCCGCCATCCTGGCGGCTTGCGGCGGCGGCGGTGGCGACGGCGGCGCGTCCACCACGCAGGCGGCGACCGGCACGACTTCCACGCCGGGCGATACGGGCAGCGTGCCCGCCAGCACCGTGGCGCCGTCGTGCTCGGGCTGTGGCGCGGTAGATGCTCACACGTACGCCGGCAGCGGCGTCGGCATCTGGCAGAGCACCAATGCCTCGGCATCGGCGGTGGATCTGCCGATCAGCATCTCGGGTCTGAGCGGCCAGGACGTGACGCTCGTCTTCACGAACCAGACCGGCACGGCGCAGACCATGCCCACCATCCCGCTGACGGCGTCGTACTTCCCGAACGTGGCGGCCAGCGCCATCCAGTGGGACGACGGCACCCATGCCGCGCGCCAGCAGATCGCCGAATTCAACCGCGCCGGCTGGGCAGCATTGGCCGGCCCGCGCGGCAGCAGCGTGCGCAGCGCCGTGTATGGCGCCGTGGCGCCGCTGGCCGCTGCCTACGCGGTGAACGACACCCGCACGTGGTACCACTCGGACAATTCGCAGCGCACCGCCAAGCTCATCCGTACCGATGCGGCGTCCGACGGCACCGTCGTGAACTTCTGGGTGGAAACGAGCGAGAGCGATCCGGCCAAGGTCAGTTCGTCGATCGTCGATGCGCTCTACGCCGGCTTCGTGCCCACCGGCAAGATCTACGACCTGCTCAAGCAGATGGGCGGCCCGGTGTGGGGCCCGCATGCGTACAGCAACCTGATCGACGGTTCGGTGCCGCAACCCGTGGACATCGTCATCCTGAACTTCGACAACAACAGCACGCCGTACGGCATGGTTGGCTACTTCTATGCCCGCAACGCGTTCAAGGCCACGTCGGATGCGCACAGCAACGAATCGGTCTCGCTGTACCTCGATGCCGAGACGCTGTACCAGGGCGGGCCCGGTGCCATGAAGGCCATGCTGCTGACGATGGCGCACGAAGGCATGCACATGCAGAACTGGTACCGCCGCGGCGTGCAGAAGGATGCGAGCCACATGTACGACACGTGGCTGGAGGAAGCCACGGCGATGATGATGGAAGACTTCGCCAGCCAATCGATCGACAGCACTTACAACGCGATTCGCGACGTGCGCTTTCCGGACTACATCGGCTACAAGGCCGGTTCGTACAACTGCAGCCTGCTGACGTGGGATCCGTTCGGCGCGTCGTGCGACAGCTACTCGGTCTCGGGCTCGTTCGGCGGCTTCCTCGATCGCCAGCTTGGCCTGGGCTTCTACAAGCACCTGCTGACCAACGTCGCCAGCACCGACTCCGTGGCCGTGCTTGACGGGTCGATCCGCGCGGTGGCGCCGGCCTCCGGCCTGGCCGACCAGATGCGCCGCTTTGCCGCCACGGCGGGCGCGCTGATGAAGACGCCGAGCCCCGCGGGCTTCGGCTTCCCGGCCCGCGCCGAAGGTGGCTTCACGATGCCGGAGATCACGCCGCAGGCGCTGGTGGCGCAGCGCACGCTGACGCAATCGGTGCCGTCCACGCTGCAGCCGTACGCGAGCCTGCCGGTGGTGCGCAAGGCCGTGAGCGGCACGTATGCCGAAACGGTGAAGGTGCCGGCGGGCACCACGCTGGAGGTCGTGATTCAATAAGACCGGACGGGGCGGCCCGCGGGGCGGCTCCGTTTTTTCGCAGACCGTTTTTTTCGTGGAGGCCCATGCAACGATTCACGCTTGCCGCGCTGGCGGCGCTCATGGCACTCGGTATCGCGGCGTGCGCCGCCGCGGCACCGGACGACCGGCACCGGACGCTCGAAGGCGAGATTCACATCAAGGGCAACGAGCCCTTCCCGACGGCCATCCTGGAGACGGCCAGCCACGATAGCTGGGAGCTGGTGGGCCTGCCGATGGACGAGGCGCGCGCGCTGCAAGGCCGCAAGGTGAAGGTGGAAGGTACCGTGATACAGGCGCCCGGCCCGGGTGTGTGGCTGCCGTCGGTGCGTGTGCAGGGCGTGCCGCAGCCGGTTGGTCGCTGAGGGGCATACAGCGCTTACAGGGCTTGCAGGCCACGCAGGGTGGTCAGGGAGACCCGCATGTCGGGTCGTCCCGGCCACCTTCTTCTCATTGTGACCAGGTGCGCGGCGCCTTATGACTTGCGCGCTGGCGTGGTCTCCCGTTCCTGCCCCGCAATTCGAGATGTGCCAGGAAAACCTTCCGGGTACTGCACCAGTCGCGTCAGCGTGGGGCGCCGGTGCGACTGCCACCGGTAGCTGCCGGCCAGCCGTGCCCCGCCGATGATGGCGGTCATGGCCTCGCGGTCGAGGTCCATGTTCTCGGACAAATCCTTGATGACGATCACTGCCATGGCGTTCTCCAGCATACGGACCTTGCCGCGGCCGGCCGGAATGGCACCGGTCGGGCAGCGCCGGGGCAGGCGCGGGCCCGATTCAGTATAGGCGAGTGGCCCTGCCGCATGCGTCGCGTACGCGGCAGGGCCGTTGCCAGGCGCGTGGCGATCAAACCACCGCCAGGTTGCCGCCCCATTGCTTCGGGCTGACGTTGAGCGCGAGGTTGCCCAGGTCGACGCCCACAATCTTGTTGTTGTTGAACGCGGCCACGTTCACCTGCTGCAGCTGCTGCACGCTCTGGTTGATGTTGACGTTGACCAGCGGGCCGGAGGCGGCGATCTTGCCGAACCAGTCGGCGCCGCCACGAATGGCGCACAGCGATTTGCGGTCGAGTTCCTTGCTGGCGGCAAGGTCGCGGACGATGATCGAGGACATGGTGGACTCCTTGTATCGGGATGGCTGGGGCAGGCGCCTGGCGCGGCGCCCGCCGCAAGGCACGTGCTCAGGCGTTGTTCTGGGCGTACTGGTTGGTCGTGACGTTGTTGTGCAGGTGTTCCTGGAACGCCGAGCCGTTGGCGAAGTAGTTGCCCACCTGCTGCATCTGCTGGTTCTGCTGGTCGATCTTGACGTGCGAGTCGAACGACAGCTTGACGGGGGCGTAGACGCTGGTCCACGGGGCGATCAGGCCCAGGCCGCCGCGTACGGACTTCATGCCGGAGGCGTCGAGGGTGGCGGTGCTGGACAGGTCGAGGATGGTCAGGGTGCTCATGGCAGTCTCCAAGGGGTGCGGTGTGTGCGGTGGTGTGGTGTGCGGGTGTCGTGGCGGCCGGCGCGGATCAGGCGGCGTGGTACACGTTGTTCTGTGCCGACTGGTTCGTGGTCACGTTGTTGTGCATGTTTTCCTGGAACGCGGAGCCGTTGCCGAAGTAGTTCGTCACGGCTTGCATCTGCTGGTTCGACTGATTGACCGTGAACACCTTGTCGACCGACAGCTTGAACGGGCTGTAGACGGTGGTGATGGGCATGAGGGCGAAGCCGCCGCGCACGGAGGCGAGGGTCTTGGCGTCGAGGGTTTCGGTCGAGGACAGGTCCTTGATGGTCAGCGTGGTCATGATGTTCTCCTAGAGAGGAAGGTGAGGCTTTCAGGTGATGAGCATCGGGTTGGTGTCGCGCTCGGACCAGATATCGCAGCAAGCGTGCCAGCGCGTGCCCGGCCCTCGAAAAAAGTTGGAAGATCGTTGTGGCAGGCCGGTTTGCGGGCGATGCCGCAGCGGCGGGTGGGTGGGGGCGGCGCTCGCGCGGCACCATGGGTGGTGGAGGCGGACCAACAGAAAGGTGTCAGGTGTCGGGCCGCCGGCAACGCCTGGCGCGTGCCGGGGATCAGGGCGGGATTGCGATTGGCCTGAGTGCGCACTAGTATCCATCGAAGGCAACGTGCCGCGAGGCGACGGTTGCGCCTCCAGATCGGCGCCACACCCGGACCATTACACACGGCCACCACTCGTCGGGAAGCACCGGATGTCCAGCCTGACCGAACTCATACGGAATTTTCAGCGCGGCAGCCTGACCCGCGACGAATTCCTTGCATCGGTGGATCTGGCCCTCAAGGACGATCAGACCGACTCCACCCAGTTCGCGCGCGCGCTGAGCGAGGAACACACGCGTTTTCCGTTGCCGCCGGCCGTGTACGCCGAGGTCATGCATCGCATCGACTCGCACATGGCCACGCAGTTCGATCCGGGCGGCGGCATGCGCCCCGATTCGACTGCCGCGCCGCACGCCTTGCATCCCGCATCACATCCCGACCTGCCCGGCGAGGAAACGCGCATCGAGCCCGAAGCGGCCGAGCGTGGCGCGGCGTACCCGGGGGCCACCGGCGGGTATCTCGGCAACCTCGGGGCGAACACCGGCAGCAACACAGGTAGCAATACCGGCAGCAACACAGGTAGCAACACCGGCGGCAGCACCGGGGGGCAGAGCGGTCACTTCACGGGCGGCTATGCGCCGTCCGGCCCGGCTAAGGGCGTGGGCGACACGCTGAACGGCCGCTTCGTGCTCGAAGAGTGCCTGGGCGTGGGTGGCATGGGCACGGTCTACAAGGCGCTCGACCTGCGCAAGCTCGAGGCGTCCGACCGCAAGCCCTATATCGCCATCAAGGTGCTGAACATGCAGTTCAGCGGCCATCCGCAATCGCTGATCGCGCTCCAGCGCGAAGCGCGCAAGGCACAGCAGCTGGCTCACCGCAACATTGTCACGGTCTACGATTTCGATCGCGACGGGCCGACGGTCTTCCTGACGATGGAATACCTGCAGGGCAAGTCGCTGAACCGCGTGCTGAGGTCCCCCGACTTCACCGGCCTGCCGTACGTGAAGGCCATGCCGATCATCGTGGGCATGGGCAGCGCGCTGGCCTACGCCCACGAGCGCGGCTTCGTGCATTGCGACTTCAAGCCGGCGAATGTGTTCCTGACCGATCGTGGCGAGGTCAAGGTCATCGATTTCGGCATCGCGCGCGGCTTCCAGCAGCCGGCCGACGATGCCGACCAGACCGTGTTCGATCCGGGGTCGCTGGGCGGCATGACGCCCGCCTATGCCAGCCCGGAAATGTTCGAGCACCGCGAACCCGATCCACGTGACGATATCTACGCGCTGGCCTGCGTCAGCTATGAACTGCTGACTGGGCGCCACCCGTTCAACCGCGTGGCCGCCACCGAGGCGCGCGCCAAGAACCTGAAGCCCGAGCAGCCCAGGACGCTCTCGCGTGCGCAGTGGAAGACGCTGCGCCAGGCGTTGTCGCTCGATCGTGCCACGCGCACGCCCACGGTGAAGCAGTTTCTTGCCGGCCTCGGCGCCGAGCCGCAGGCCACCGGCCCGCGCTTGCCGCTGCTGGCTGGCGGCGTAGTGGCGGGCGTGGCCATTGCCACTGGCGTGCTGGTCTATTTCTGGCGTGGCCATCTGGTGCCGCCGCAGCCCGCGCCGCCAGACACCCAGGCAGCCGCACCTGCCACGGCGCCACCCAGCCCCACGCCTGCACCATCGACGGAAGCCGCGACCACGGCGGGCACCAAGCCTGGCTCGGCCCAGGAAGGCACGCGCCCGCCCGTGGCGGTGCCGCTCAAGCCCGAGGCCGTGGCGCAGGTGCTGGCCGCCACGCCGTGCGCGCTGCTGACGGCCAATGTCGACGGCAACACGCTGCAGGTGGATGGCTTTGTGGCCGAATCGGCGCTGGGCGGGTTGCGCGACAAGCTTGGCAAGGTGCCCGGCGTCAAGACGCTGAAACTCGATGCGCAGCCGCTGACCAGCGACAAGTGCGATGTGGTGCGCATGGTGGCGCCGTACTGGTCTGGCGGCCGCAAGGCGGGCGAGAAGAGCGGGGCGGCGTTGCGCACGCGCGGTGGCACGCAACTGGCCGAGGGCGCGCCGCTGGTGCTGGACATCCACACGCCGCCGCACGAGTCCTACGTCTATGTCGATTACTTCGTGGTGGACGGCAAGGTGGCACACCTGGTGCCGAGCGGCCGCATCCAGGGCAACCAGGCGCCGGCCAGCTACACCGCCACGGTGGGCGATAGCGGCGACTGGGTCATCTCGAAGCCGTTCGGCACCGAGCTTGTGGTGCTGCTGACCACGCCCGTGCCACTGTTCACCGCGCGCCGTCCGGAATTCGAAACGCGCCAGGAATATCTGCGCGCGCTGGAAAAGCCGCTTGCGCAGATGGCCAGCAAGCATGGGCGCGATCAGATCAGCGCAGACGTGGTGCAGATCTCCACGCGCGCGAAGTAGAGCCAGCGGCGCTGGCAGGGCTGAGCGGCGGCGGCCGCCGCGTGGCTATTTCGCCTCGCGCACCACGCGGAAGCCGTTCTGCGATTGCCGCACGCTGGTGCTGTACTTGAAGCGCGTGGACGACACCATGTAGCTCGCCCCCTCGCGCCATGAGCCACCGCGAATCACGCGCGCGGTGCAGGCCGGCTCTTCCCACGCGCGGCCATCGACCGGCGCGTTCTTGTACGAGCTGTGCCAGCAGTCGGCCACCCATTCCCACACGCTGCCGTTCATGTCGTGGAGTCCGAACGGGTTGGGTGCGAACGAGCCCACGCTGGCGGGCGCCGCGTCGCTCCACGGGTCGCCGCAGTCCTTGCAGTTGGCGTTGCCCCGGGCCATCTTGTCGCCCCACCAGTACGCGCTGCTGGTGCCGCCGCGCGCGGCGTACTCCCATTCGGCCTCGGTTGGCAGGCGGTATGACTTGCCAGTGGTCTTAGACAGCCAGGCCACGTACTGCTGCGCGTCGTCCCAGCTGATGTCGCGCGCCGGCGCGGTCTTGGCGTCGGCCGGGTTGGTGGCGATGCGCGGGCAGGCGTTGGCGTCGGCGCAGGCATTCCACTGTTCCACCGTGACCTCGTACTTGCCGATGGCGAAGGGCTGGCCCACGTTCACATGGTGCGGCGGCTTCTCGGCCGGGTCGCTGGTGTTGCTGCCCATCGTGAAGCCGCCGGCGTTGAGGCTGACCATCACCGGGCATTGCGGACAATCGCGGCTCTCGGTGCCGCGCGCTTCGGCGGCCTTGCCGGCGGTGGCTGGCGCACCCTCGCGGCCTTCGGCCGGATAGGTGACCGTGCCTTGCGCAATCGCGCCGCCCGCGCGTGTGCGGGGCTGCGTGGTGTTGCCGGCGGCGGATGGCGGTGATGAAGGTGAAGCAGAGGGCCTGGCGGGCGGGGCCGGCCTGGTTTCGGCCTTGGGTTCCGCCTTCGGTTCCGCCTTGGGTTCGGGCTTCGATTCTGACTTGGCGTCGGCCTTGGCAGCCGGCGCGGGTGCCGAGGCAGCCGGCCCGGCCGCGCGCAGCCGGTCGAGCCGGCTCTTGGCCAGCGCGGCGAAGCGGCCATTCGGATACTGCTTCAGATAGGCCTCGTAGTCGGCTGCGTAGTTGCTGTTCTTGATGGAATCCCAGAACGACAGTTCGTATTGCTCGTCGCTGTTCTTCGGCAGGATGCCGGCCACGGCCGGCGGCACCAGCAGGTTGCCCGCGAGCGCGAGCCAGTGGGTGCCGGACTGTGCCCCGCCCATGCCGCCCGCGGTGGCGAGCAGCGACACGACCAAAGCTTTCCGCCACATATTCAGCCCCCCTTTGGCCTGGCGCCGTGCGGTGTGGAGTTGCCGTGACGCGGTACCGGCCGTTTCAAGATAGCACAGCGTTTGTGGCGCGAAAGTTCGCAATTTGGAGTCTTCCGACCTACGCTGTAGGACACATCGCCGAGCGCATCAAGCCTGTCAATAAGAAATCCGCTCCCGCGCGGGGTACCGTGTGCAGCGGACAGTTCTCCGGGAGGAGCCGCCATGCCCAGACGATCCCTGTCGCGCGCGCTCGCTGCCGCGTTCCTGGCCGTGTCCCTGGCCGGCTGGTCTCCCTTGGCCACTCCACTCACGTCCGCGCCAAAAGGCGCCGAGGTCTACATCATCTGGCCCGGCGACGGGGCCGTCATCGATGGCGGCAAGCTCTGGGTGCGCATGGGGCTGAAGGGCATGGGCGTGTGTCCGAAAGGCATCGAGCGGCCCAACTGCGGGCATCACCACTTGCTGATCGACGTCGACTTGCCGCCGATGGACAAGGAAATTCCGAACGATCGCAACCACCTGCACTTCGGCGCCGGCGAGACCGACGCGCGCATCGAGCTGCCACCGGGCAAGCACACGCTGCAACTGCTGCTGGGCGACAGCAAGCACATACCGTTCGACCCGCCGATTTACTCGAAGAAGATCACGATCACCGTGCGCTAGCGGCACGGGCGCGAACGGGGGAGCCATGACCAAGTCCAGACCGATACTTGTTGCGGGGGCGGCGTTCCTGCTGGCTGCCCTGTGGGCGCCACGCGTGGGCCTCGGTGCCGATGCCTCGGCGCCTCCGGCGCATGCGAACCACGCCTCGGCGCCCGCTGCCGCCACTGCCGCAAGCGGGCCTACGCCGGCACCGAAGAACGCCTACCTCTATATCGGCTATCCGAACAACAACCAGACCATGCCGGCGGGCAAGCCGATCAAGGTCTGGTTCGGCCTGCGCAACATGGGCGTGGCGCCCAAGGACGTCAAGTATCCGAACACGGGCCACCATCACCTGCTGATCGACGTGGACCTGCCGCCGCTGGACAAGGAGATCCCGAACGATCGCAACCACCTGCACTTCGGCGCCGGCGAAACCGAGACCACGATCGAGCTGCCGCCCGGCAAGCACACGCTGCAACTGCTGATGGGCGACGAGAAGCATATTCCGACCAACCCGCCGATCTACTCGAAGAAGATCACCATCTATGTGAGATGAACCGGCTACACCCGGGGGGAAATGGCGGGGCGGTCCGCCTGTCTCCGGTACGGCGCACAGCGATGTGCGCCTTTTTTTATGCCGCTGCAGTAGTCCGCCGCGCGGCCTGCGCGCAGCAGAGTGGCGCGCCCCAACAGATCGGCGGCGGCCTGTTGGCGAGCACCCGACACTGCGCCGCTCCGCGCAACGGCCTCGCGCGTCTGTCGCCAGCCCGCCCGGCCTTGCCGCACAAGGCTTTGCAGGTTTTCTTCGTGGTCCGGGCACGGGCTGGCACGCTTGCTGCGATATCTGGTCCGAGCGCGACACCAACCCGATGCTCATCACCTGAAAGCCTCACCTTCCTCTCTAGGAGAACATCATGACCACGCTGACCATCAACGACCTGTCCTCGACCGAAACCCTCGACGCCAAGACCCTTGCCTCCGTGCGCGGCGGCATCGCGCTGTGGGCCCCCCACACCTCGATCTACACGCCGGTGACGCTGTCGTTCGATTCGCACAAGACCATCACGCAGCAGAACCAGCAGATGCAGGAGGTAGGCAACTACTTCGCCAACGGCTCGGCCTTCCAGGAGCATCTGCACAACAACGTCACGACGAACCAGTACGCGCAGAACAACGCCTGACGCGCCATACGGTTCAGGCGGCGGTGCCGCGTCGAAAGGCTGCCACAAGCGTATCGATGCACCTGCCGCTCGGGGAGCTTGCGCCGGGGACACCTCCGCCCCGGCGCTTTTTTTGCCCCTTCGTCACCAGAGAGGTTGGCGTCCGCCAGGCGCCGCACCACAATACAGTTCGAACGCCAGGACGTTCTGCCACGGTCCGCTGGCGCTTCATGCAGGAAGCCATCGTGAACGATTCCGCCTTTGCGTCGCGCCGCATGTCCCCGTTGCTGGGGATCGCCGTCTCCGTGGCCCTGCTGGCCGGCTGCGCGGACTTCCGGCCCCCCGAATATCATCGCCCCGACACGCCCGCCAAGGCCGCGTGGAGCGGCAACGAATCTGTCAGCGTATCGCCCACCGAGACCATCCTGCCGAACTGGTGGCAGGGCTTCGGCGATCCGTACCTGGACCAGCTGGTGGCCCGGGCGCTGTCCGGCAACTACGACATCAAGGTGCTGGCCGCGCGCATTCGCGTGGCCAACGCGCAGATCGCCGAGGCCCGCGCGGGCGCGCTGCCGGTGTTCGATATCGGCGCCGGGCTCGATGTGACCAAGACCACCGGCCAGCCGGTCTCGAAGAGCTACAACCTTGGCGGCACCGTGAACTGGGACATCGACGTCTGGGGCAAGGTGGAGAAGGGCGTGCAGGCGCAGACCGCCGAGTTCCGCGCCTCGGAGGCCGACTGGCGCGCCGGCTACCTTTCGCTGGTGTCCGATGTGTCGATCACGTACTTCACGATCCTCCAGTTCGACGAGCAGGTGGCCCAGCAGCAGCACACGCTGGCGCGCAACAACGACATCCTGGCCACGTACAAGGCGATGCTGGCCAACGGCCTGTTGCCGCAGATCCGCGTGATGCAGCAGCAGGCGGAAATCAACCGCCTGACCAAGGACCTGATCGAACTGCGCCGCTCGCGCAACGTGGCGGAAAATGCGCTGGCCACGCTGGTGGGCGTGCCGGCAGGCGAACTCAAGGTGCCGCGCGGCCAACTGCAAGAGCGCGTGAAGCTGCCGGTGGTGCCGGCCGGCCTGCCGTCCCAGTTGCTGGCGCGCCGGCCAGATATCGTGGCCGCCGAATACCGCGTGCTGGCCGCCTACAACCTGGTGGGCCAGGCGCGGCTGGCGCAGCTGCCCAGCATCAGCCTCACGGCGCGCGGCGGCACCGCCAGCTTCGCGCTGTCCGACCTGATGAAGTCGTTCACGTTCGGCTTCATGCCCAGCATCAACCTGCCCATGCTCGACCCCAACGTGCGGGCGCGTGTGAAGACCACCGAGGCCAACGTCGGCGTGGTGGAGAACGAATACGGCCGCACCGTGATGACCGCGTTCGAGGAAGTGGAGAGTGCGCTGGTCAACGTGGACGCCCACAAGAAGCAGCGCATCGAGCTGCAGCAGCAGGTAGACCAGCTCCGCGTGGTGGGCAGCCAGATCGCGGCGCAGGCGCGCGAGGGCATCGCCTCCCAGCTCGACGTGTTCGAGTCCGAGCGTTCGCTGCTCACGGCCGAGCAATCCTTGTTGGCCGTGCACCAACAAATCCTGGCCGATACCGTCACGCTGTACAAGGCACTGGGCGGCGGATGGCCGGACACCACGGTGCGCAACGGCGGCACCGACACCACGGCCGATGCCACACCGGCATCAAGCGTGGATAACCGCAAGGCGGCGCGTTAGGCGCTGCGGCAAACCAAAGCGTTTCACGGCTGCAACCTGCGCCGTGCGTGCGTTGGCGCAACGCTGCGCCGCAGCGCATTGACTCCCCCCAAGCGTGGCCTACTATGTTCTTACCCGTGACCTGCCGCCCCTCGCCAAAGCCTGCCCGCGCCTGCCGCGTCGCCTGGCTGCGCGTACGCGCCACAGGCTCCACTGTTGGCTCTGTTGAAACATGACGCGCGACGACGCCCCCTTCCTCGATGTGCCGGTCATGGCGTCAAAAGCGGGCCAGGCATTCGATGTCCTGCTGATGCCGGTGTCGCGTCCGGAGCTTGGCGAGATCCGCATCGATGACGACCTGTTCGCGATCGGTCGCGGCGAGGCGCCGTTCGCGGCCTATCCGTCGGAAGCGGTCTCGGTGCTGTCGCGGCGTCACGCCCGCATCTTCTCGGAGGATGGCGCGGTCTACGTGGCGGACCTGGGCAGCAAGAACGGCACGCGCGTCAACGGCGATGCCGTGGCGCAGCAACCGGCGCGGCTCAGCGATGGCGACGAGGTGAGCTTCGGCGCGGACCTTGCGTATCGCGTGAGGCTCTATCCGCGCCCGGCCGAAGCGGCGCCGCCACGGGTGGCCGTCACGCTGACGCCGGTGCGCGAGGACCTGGGCCTGCAGCCGGTGGTGATCGCCGGCTTCCCGTTCATGGTCAGCAAGGCCGACGACACCTTCGCACGCTATCGCGACAACTATCCGCACCAGGTGAACTACCTGTCGCGCCGCCATGCGCACGTGTACCTGAAGCACGGCGTGCCGTGGATCGAGGACCTGGGCAGCACCAACGGCACCTTCGTCAATGGCGTGCGGCTGCGCGACCAGTCGATCCGGCTGGAGCCCGACGACATGCTGGCCTTTGGCGGCAGCCACTTCGTCTACCGGGTGGGCCTGGCGCGCGACGACGATGCCGATGCCACGGCCACCCGCACGTCGCTGTTCGTGCCGCCGGCCGAAGCGCCCGCCAATGGCGCGCCGGCCGTGCCGGACGACGTCGATCCAGACAAGACCACGTTCGTGGGCGCCGCCGATTCGTTCCTCGACATCTTCTGCGTGGACTATCGCGCGCAGCAGGAAGACGAAGTCAACCCGGAGGCCATGCCCGACCCGGCCGATGCCACGCATACGCCGCCCCGGCGCGGCAAGACGACGATGATGCTGGTGCAGGCGCTGCGCAGCTTTGGCATCCGCGACCGCCACCAGCTGGAACGCGGGGCGCGCGTGGCTATCCTGGCGATTGCCGTGCTCGTCATCGGTGGCGGCTACATCTGGTGGCGTGGCGCGCCAGACCGCTCGCTGCAGGCGCTGGTGGATGGCGGCCAGTACGTGCGGGCGGCCGAGGTGGCCGATCAGGTGTTGTCGCGGCACCCCGACAAGACCCAATACCAGGCGCTGGGCACCGAGGCGCTGATGCGCGGCTATGTGCCGCAATGGTCAGCCCGGCTGCAGGCCAACGACTTTGCCGGCGCCGATGCCGTGCTGGGCGAGATGCGGGCGCGCAGCGCGCACAACGCCGACGGCCAGGCGCTGGTGGCGCAACTGGCATGGGTCACTGACCTCGAGCGGTACGTGGTGGGCCGCGGCGGCATCGAGGGGCCGATCCGCATGTACGCCGACGAGGCGACGATCCGCGGCCTGGTACGGCGCTGGGAGGACGACACCGCGTCGCACCAGCGGCTGCTCGGCCGCATTGCCAACGATATCCCGCCGTTCCGCGACGTCTATGCGCGCGCGCTCAGCGATCTGCGCCGGCTGCAGAACGATGACTCGGTGTTCCTGGCGGCCATCGCGCGGCTGGACGCCGCAGTGGTCACCGAACTCGGCCGCGACCAGCCCGAGGCGCTGCAGTCGATGCTGGCCGAGTACAAGGACAAGTATCCGCGTCTGGCCGGGCTTGATCGTGTAGAGGCCGACCTGAAGCAGTACACGGCGATGGTGGAGGCGCTGCGCGCACGTGCGCCCGGCCTGCTCGTGGCCCAGATGCAGAAGGCGAACTTCTCCACGCCGCCGTTCCAGGCGCAGTACCAGAAGCTCAAGGCGCGCCTGCCCGGCGACGACGTGCGCCGGCAATACGCGCTGGCCACGCAGGCATGGGAGCAGGGCGACGGCGCGGCGGCCGTGGCGGCGCTGAAGTCGATCGGCAGCGGGCCGTGGGCCGGCGATGTGGAGAAGGACGCGGCGCACAAGACCGAGGTAGCCGCGCAATTCGCGGCACTGAAGGGCGCGCGGGGCACGCCCGGGTACGAAGACCAGCTGCTGCGGTTCTACGCCGCGCTCGATCCGCAGGCCGACGCGTTCTATGTGCGCGCCATCGACGCCGACGTGAACGCGATGCGCGAGGCCGCGCTGCGCCGCGCCAACCAGTTGCTGAACCGCGCCGCCGCAAGCTGGCGCCAGTATCGCAACAACGGCCTGATCGCCGGCGAGCAGCGGCTGGAAGCCGGCATCTCGGGCAAGTTCCGCACGCAGGCGAAGCTGCTGGCCGACGCGCAGGACGATGCCCGGCAAGGACTGCGCATCTACGCGCAACTGAAGATCGAGGATACGGCGCAGTGGAGCAAGGTGCGCGACGACATCCAGGCCGAGATCGACGCGCAGCGGCGCTCGCTCAACGACCTGCGCATGGTGCTGGACCCGGCCGTGCTGAAGGCCAAGCTTGCGCTGGTGGGCGAGGGCAGCCAGGAGGTTGGCAAGGAGGCCAGCAAGGACGGCGCCAACGAGCCGGGCAGCGCGCGTGCCGGCGATGTGAGCGCGGGCGCCACGGCAGCGGACCCGCGCGCGGATGCCGTATCGGGGGGCAAGCCATGAAGGACGAGAACCGCGATCACAAGCTCCAGCCACTGAACGAGGCGCTGGAAGACCACAGCGCCGAAGGCATCGCCCTGCTCAGCGCCGAGCCGCGCCGGCTGACGCTGCTGGCCGTGGTGGCCACGGGCGGCCTCGTGCTGTGCGCGCTGCTCTGGTCGTTCTTCGGGCATGCCGACGTGATCGTCACCGCGCAGGGCACGCTGGCACCGGAATCGGAGGTGCGGCGTTTCTATGCGCCGGTCGATGGCGAACTGGTGGATCTGTACGTGGCCGAGGGCCAGCCGGTGTCGAAGGATGACGTGGTGGCGCGGCTCAATGCCCGCGGCGCCATCGAGGCGGCGGCCAATGCCTTGCAGGCGCAGTTGAAGCTGGAGGATGCGGAGCGCGAGTGGAAGCAGTTTCCGGAGCGCAAGGCGCTGCTGGAGCGCCGCGCGCTGGCGCTGAAGCAGCAGATCGAACTGAACACGCGCCAGCACGAGAACCGGCTCGCCGAAGGCACCACGCGGCTGGCCGAGCAGCAGCGCGCGCAACTGACCGAGGCGCGCAGCAACCTCGAGAACGCGCGCCGCGCGCGCGACTTCGCGCGGCAGGAGCAGGACCGCTATGCACGCCTGTTCGCGCTGCCGGCTGGCGGCGGGGTGTCGCAGTCGCAGGTGGAGGCCAAGCGCGCCACCACGCAGGAAGCCGAGAACTCGCTGCGCGTGGCGCAGTCGCGGCTGGCGGAACTCGACGCGCGGCTGGCACAGGAATTCACGCAGCGCAGCGCGCAACTGGAGGGCAGCGGCCAGGAGCTGGCCAGCCTGCGCATCCAGTACGACGCCGCCGTGCGCGAGATCGGCAATACCGAGGACAAGCTGCGCCTGCAGGTGCAGACCGCGCGGCTGGTGGCCGATGCGGCGGCGCGCATCCGCTTCGAGAACATCGACAAGGACAACTTCCTGCTGATCCTGGCGCCGGTGGCCGGCGTGATCACCGACGTGACGTCGACGCAGCGGGGCGACAAGGTGCAGGCCAACACGCCGCTGGGCGGCATCGCACCCAAGGACGCGCGGCCGATGCTGCGCATCGAGATTGCCGAGCGCGACCGCGCCTTCCTGCGCGAGGGCCTGCCGGTCAAGCTCAAGTTCAGCGCCTTTCCGTACCAGCGCTATGGCTTGATCGCGGGCACGCTCGAGTACATCTCGCCGGCCACCAAGCCGTCGGGGCCCGACAAGCAGCCGGTGTACGAGGGGCGCGTGCGGCTGGCGCAGGATTACTACAGCGTGGCCAGCAGCAAGTATCCGCTGCGCTACGGCATGACGGCCACGGCAGAGATCGTGGTGCGGGAACGGCGCCTGATAGACCTGGGGCTCGACCCCTTCCGGCAGGTTGCGGGCTGAACTGTGAGGAGAGGGCGATGACAGCCATCGTGCGCATCGACGACGAAATGATCGGCGTCGAGGAATTCGTGAGGGTGCTGAAGCTGACCGGCCAGTTCGAAGGCCTGGTGGAGCAACTGGTACGCGACAAGCTGACCGTGCATGCCGCGCGCCGGGCGGGCGTGAAGCTGACGCCCGAGGCCGTGCAGGAGCGTGCCGACCAGTTCCGCCGCGTGCATGGCCTGCACCGGGCGGCGGACATGAACCACTACCTCGACGCGCTGAACATCACGCTCGACGAGTTCGAGACCTTCATTACCGACAGCCTGTACCAGGAAAAGATGATGGAGCAGGTGGGTACGGAAGAGGCCGTGGAAACGTACTTCCAGCTCAACTCACCGAAGTTCGACAGCATCGAGGTGAGCCACATCGTGGTGGACACCGAAGGCAAGGCCAGGGAGCTGGTGTCGTACCTGCAGGACGATCCGGACGCCTTCGCCGAGATGGCGCGCGAGCATTCCATTGCCGATACGCGCGAGCAGGGCGGCGACATCGGCAAGGTGTTGCGCGGGTCGCTCAAGGGCGATATCGAGGCCAAGGTGTTCAACGCGGAAGCGGGCGACCTGCTGGGGCCGTTTGCGGCGCCGGACCGTTCGTTCTTCGAGGTCTTCCTGGTGCGCGCCAAGCATCCCGCGCGGCTGGACCCGGAGGTGGCCGTCGAGATCCGCCGGCTGCTGCGCGAGGAATGGCTGATGGCGAGGGCGCAGGAACATGTCATCGAAGCCCGCTAGCGAGCCCGCCGCCACTACTGCGGCGCCGCCGGCTGCGGCCGGGCAGTCGCTGGCCGACTTCCTGGCCACCGTGGAAATTCTCTCCGCGCTCACGCGCGACGAGATCGAGCGGCTGGCCGCCAGCGCGCAGACGCGGCTGTTCGGCTTCGGCGACACGGTGTGCAACGCGGGCGAGCCGGCCGACGGCATCTTCATCGTGCGCAGCGGCTCGGTGCGCGTGTTCAACGAGGAACACGGCAAGGAAATCAGCATGGGCGTGCGCAAGACCGGCGAGGTTTTCGCCGATATTGCGCTGCTGCGCGAGTACCGGCACGAGTCGTCGGTGCGGGCCTCTGGCAAGACCGAGCTGATCACCATTCCGCGCGCGGTGTCAGAGCCGGTAGTGGGCGGCAACCCGGCGGCGCTGGCGTTCATCACGAGCTATGTGGCGATCAGTTCGGCGGGTGGCTTTGTGGCGCGCCTGTTCGACCTGCGCGGCAAGCTCGACAAGCTGGAGCTTGAAGACGCCGTGCGCAGCGTGGGCGTGAAGCGCGTGGCCGCCGGCAAGACCATCCTCCAGCAGGACGGCCGCGATGACCGGCGCCTCTACGTGGTGCGCCAGGGCACGGTGCGCATCGTGCGCGAGGAAGAGGGCGACACGTTCCAGCTGGCCACGCTGGGCCAGGGCGAGATTTTCGGCGAGCGCGCCTGCGTGATGCGTCAGGAGCAGATGGCGTCGGCCATCGCCGAGACCGACGTGCGGCTGCTGGTGATTCCCGAGAAGACCGTCCAGCTGATACTGGAGCGCAACGCGCGCCTGCGCGAGGTGCTGGAAGAGCGTATCCGTGCCGTGGATCGCGAACTGCACCGGCAGCAGAAGCTGGCCGAGCGGCGCAAGCGGCCGGTGCTGCTGGACCTGCATTCGAAGCCGGAGCTCGGCGAGCGGCTGATCCGTCGTTTCGCGCTGGTGGAACAGGCCGAGGAGATGGATTGCGGCGCCGCCTGCCTGGCGATGATCTGCCGCCATTACGGCTTGCCGATGACGCTGGGCAAGCTGCGTGAGCTGGCCAACGTGACCACCTCCGGCGCCACGCTCGACAGCCTGGCGCGGGCCGGCGAATCGCTCGGCTTCACCACGCGCGGGGTGCAGTGCACGCGCGACGCGCTGCAGGGCTTCGAGCTGCCGTTCATCATCCACTGGGAGGGCTACCACTACGTGGTGGTCTACGGCGTGTCGTCGCGCTACGTGTGGGTGGCGGACCCCGCCATCGGCTTCCGCAAGATGAGCACCGAGGAGTTCGAGCGCGGCTGGAGCGGCACGTGCCTGCTGTTCACGCCCGGTGCGCAGATGACCGAGCTGGCGGTGTCGCGGTCGCCATGGCTGCGCTTCATCAGCTACCTGGCGCCGTACAAGCGCATTCTGGCGCATCTGTTCCTGGCGACGTTCGTGATCCAGGTGCTGGGCGTGGTGCCGCCGCTGATCATCCAGAACATTCTCGACGGCGTGGTGGTGCATCAGAACATCGGGCTGCTGCACCTGCTGATACTGGGGCTGGTGATCTCGAACGTGTTCACCCAGCTCATGGTGACGATCCGGGCGTACCTGGCGAACTTCATGGTGCGCAACATGGACTTCGCGATGATGTCGCACTTCTTCAAGCACACGTTGTCGCTGCCGCTGTCGTTCTTCGCCAAGCGCAAGACCGGCGACATCTTCGCGCGCTTCCAGGAAAACCAGACCATTCGTGCCTTCCTGACCGAATCGACGGTCACCACGGCGCTGAACCTGCTGATGGTCTTCATCTACTTCAGCATCATGTTCCTCTACAACGTGAAGCTGACGCTGCTGCTGATTGCGTTCGTGATACCGATTGCGGCGCTGACGGTGATCGTCACGCCCCGGGTGAAGATGTACGCGCGCGAGGTGTTCTCGGCATCGACCGACGCCAAGGCCTACCTGATGGAGACGCTCGGGGGCGCCGAGACCGTCAAGGGCATGGGCATCGAGCGGCCCGTGCGGCTGCGCTGGGAGCGCAAGTACGCCAAGGCGCTGGACAAGCAGTACCAGGCGCAGTCGTTCCACATCCTCGTGGGGCTGGCCAGCCAGGTGCTGAACGCGGCCACCACCATCACCATCCTGTGGGTGGGCGCCACGCTGGTGCTGGAGCGCGAACTGACGATCGGCCAGTTGATTGCCTTCAACGCCTTCATGGGCAGCGTGCTGGCGCCGCTGATGGGGCTGGTGGCGCTGTGGGGCCAGCTCAACGACGCCGGGGTGGCGATGGAGCGGCTTGGTGACGTGCTCGACCTGGAGCCGGAGCAGAAGCCGCAGGACGTGATGTCGCGCGTGTCGCTGCCCGACCTGCAGGGCGAGATCGAGTTCGATAACGTGTACTTCCGCTATGGCGGCGACGACACCGCCTATGTGCTGGAGAACATCAGCTTTCACATGCGGCCGGGCGAGATGGTGGCCATCGTCGGGCGCAGCGGGTCGGGTAAGACCACGCTGGCCAAGCTGCTGGTGGGCTTCTACAAGCCCACGGAAGGCACCATGAAGGTGGATGGCTACGACATGAACGTGGTGGACACCGAGTTCTTCCGCGCGCAGGTGGGCTACGTGATGCAGACCAACCTGCTGTTCTCGGGCACGGTGGCCGAGAACATCGCCTGCGGCGACGACAGCCCCGACCGCCGGCGCATCGAGGAAGTGGCGAAGATGGCCGACGCCCACGCCTTCATCTCGAAGCTGCCGCTCGGCTACGAGCAGATGGTGGGCGAGCGCGGTATCGGGCTGTCGGGCGGCCAGATCCAGCGGCTGTGCATTGCCCGTGCGCTGTACCACGACCCACGCCTGCTGGTATTCGACGAAGCCACGTCGGCGCTGGACACGCAGTCGGAGAGCAACATCCTCGCGAACATGCATGACATCCTGAAAGGCCGTACGGCGGTGATCATCGCGCACCGGCTCAGCACGATCATGCAGGCGGACAAGATCCTGGTGCTGTATGAAGGCGGCATCGTGGAGCAAGGGCGGCACGAGGAATTGCTGGAGCGCCGTGGCATGTACTACCAGCTGGTCCAGAAGCAATTGAGCGCGGCATGAAGCTATACAACCCCACCCCGGCCACTTCAGCGGTGTCGTTCGCGGGCCTGATCGAACGCATCGAGATCCTGCGCTCCACGCTGCGCTGGTCGTCGCGGCTGGAACGCCCCGATATCGAGAAGCTGCTCAAGCAGGCCACCACGCTGCGCGACGAGGTGATGGGGCTGTCGCACAAGGAGCGCTTCGTGGCGGCGGCATCGGCCACGGGCGAGGTACCGGAGGAGGTGGTCGAGCCCGTCGAGATGTCGGCGCGCGAGCGGCGCCAGGCGCTGATGGAGCGCAGTTTCATCTTCGAAGGCACGTTTGGCGACAACCCCAGGCTGCTGGAATCACTGGAGATTGCCGAGAAAGCCGCGCCCACCGACCTGCCGGTGCTGATCGACGGCGAAAGCGGCACCGGCAAGGAGCTGATGGCCAAGGTGATCCACGCCAACGGCCTGCGCAACGACAAGCCGTTTATCTCGGTCAACTGCGGCGCCATACCCGACAGCCTGCTCGAATCGGAACTGTTCGGCCACAAGAAGGGCGCCTTCACCGGCGCGGCCAACGACCGGCGCGGCAAGTTCGAGAGCGCCCATACGGGCACGATCTTCCTCGACGAGATCGGCGAGCTGCCGCTGACCGGGCAGGTAAAGCTGCTGCGCGTGCTGGAGGCGCACGAGATCCAGCGCGTGGGCTCGGACGAGGTCATCGCCGTGGATACCCGCATCGTTGCCGCCACCAACAAGGACCTGCGGCGGATGAGCCAGGAGGGCACCTTCCGCGAAGACCTGTTCTACCGGCTGAGCGTGATCCACGTGACGCTGCCCGCGCTGCGCGAGCGGCGCGACGAGATTCCGCTGCTGGTGGCGTACTTCGGTGACGAGGCGGCGGGCCTGCTCAAGCGCCGGCCGATCAAGCTGACGCCCCGCCTGCGCGACTTCCTGCTGCACTACGAATACCCAGGCAATATCCGCGAACTGCGCAACATGATGTACCGGCTGTCGTGCCTGGCCGCCGACACGGCCGACTTCGCGCACCTGCCACAGGACATCCGCCCCAAGCCGGCGGGCCTGCCCTCGGTGGCCGTGGCGGGCGGCAAGGCCACGGTCACGGACCTCAGCACGGCCACCTCGCTAAGCGAAGCCAAGCGCGCGGCCAGCGACGAGGCGGAGCGCGCCTTCCTGGAGCGGGGGCTGCAGGAGGTAGGCGGCACGGTAGCCGAACTGGCCCGCCGCTTCGACATGAACCGCTCGCACATCCAGATGCTGCTCAAGAAGCACGGCATCCACTCGAAGGATTTCCGGAACAATCGGGTAGTGGATGGGAAGTAGGGGGCTCTCTCCCCTCTCCCGCAGGCGGGAGAGCAACCGTGTCAAGCAGGCAGTCTGTTTTCCCACGGTTGGCCGGTTTTGACCATCGAGTTGAGGATCGTCAGGATCTTGCGCATGCAGGCGGTGATGGCAAGCTTGGACGGCTTGCCAACCGCTTTCAGGCGCTGATGGAATTCCCGTATGGCCGGATTGTGGCGGATGGCAGTAACCGCCGCCATGTACAGCACGTTACGCACCTCGGT